>ERZ1370068.4605-contig-3668_pt1 | contig 91688 bp, 97 predicted proteins | sample MGYA00561227_ERZ1370068 | MGnify/ENA primary metagenome ERZ1370068 (study PRJEB38410, sample SAMEA6850437) | metagenome | study: Metagenomic assessment of the ecological functions of the soil: analysis of the soil microbiota associated with the... | reverse complement strand
TACGCATTGCTGGGCGTCCGTCGCTTCCTGAGGGTACAGCGGGCCCCGCTGTTACCGCGACGCCAGAATGCCGCGCTACTCAGACGGGGCAGGGCAACAGCGGGTACCAACTCATCGAGGCTGTGGAGCGACTCTGAATCCGAGAAGCGCAAAATTGAGCTCGGCCGCTTCAATTTCCAGGAGCCGCCGTTCTTGCCGACGGGCTCCCGTACTGGAGAGACGGCTCGCCCTCGTCATCGGGCACGGAGTTCGGGCGTTCTCTCAGACGGACCGGGCCAAAAAGCGGGCAGAGCTAAGTATTTGACGCTGCAGTTCGTCGAGGACTAGCGCCTCGGCAAGGCTGACCTGCCACGACTAACCCGACAGCTAGGCGAAGCCGAGGATCGGATGCGCGTTCGGCTCTGCGATCCAGCGGGCGCGCATTTAGACACTGGACGGATGACGCAGACCGGAGTGCCGTGGGCGGGGGCGAGCCGGGCTGAAGCGTCCGATTCGGAGGTGGTCGATGCCCGATCTGCCGAGAGTGAACGGCTCACGCCTTCTTCTTTACCGACATCGAGGGGTCGACCTCGCTCGTCCAGAGGCTTGGGGTGACGGCTACGGCCGCCTGCTCGGCGATCACCGCCATTTGCTTTTCCGGAGTTGCCGTGGAAGACGCGGCGGGGTCGAAGTCGACTGCCGCGCAGACGAATTCTTCGGCGGGTTCTCAGGCGCCTCCAAGATGCCGTGCGGGCAGCGGTCTCGGCGTAACAACAGGCGGCGCCTGAAGCTCCACCACTGGCCGGCCGGGCTCCAGCCGGCGGTTCGCATGGGCATTCACACAGGAGAGCCTGCGCTCTGCCGGCGAGTGGCTGGCCCCGGTCTCGACGTTCACCGTCGCGGCCCGGCATCTGTGCTTCCCGCCGCGTGAATGGCGGGCAAGTGCTCATCTCTGCGAGACCACGCGCACACACGCTCGCCGACACGGACGTCGCCGGTGTCGGTTTCAGCGGACCTCGGCTGAGCACGACCCGAAGCGTGGTCTCCCGCGGCCCGAGCGCATCTTCCAGGCTCGTCGTCGACGGCCTTCACTCCGAGTTTCCGCCTCTGCGCGGAGCCGACACCGGCGCGCTCGAGCCAGGTGCCTTCGAAGGCCGCGTGAGCGGAGCCGCGAGTGCGCGGCGGTCGGGCGGCTGCGCCAGGCACTCGGGCCTCGGCGGCGCCGGGGGCACACCAGCCCGAGCCGATCTAGGAGGGAGCTCTGGGCTGGCAGGTCTAGGCGCTTCTGCCCGCGGCGCCGCCGGACTACCAGAGGTGCGGGCGCTGGCAGAGCTCTGGCGGCGCCCTCTTTACAAGCGGGCGCTCACGGTGCTCCAGGCTGGATCGCTACCTGGCGACCCTCGATCGTGATTCGTTGGCGCGATCAGCTCCTCGGAGTACCGCGCAGAGATGGGAGTCGTCTCGAGGCGCGCGGCCGGGGAGGTGGAGACACTCGCGAGCCGGATCGCCCACATCGACCGCCTCGCAACGCGGCGGAAACGCGTCGAGGAAACTGCAGGTGAACTCGCCGCAGGCATTCGCTCGCTCAGCGAGCGCATCCGGAGTCGTGGCCAGGCGAGCCCGCTCTGCCGACTCCTGAGCGGCGAGGTGAGCTGGCAGACCCTGCGCGTGCGGGCTCAGTCAGCCGACCCCGAGGCGATCCCTCGCCGAGGAGCGGAGTCGGGCTCGGTCTCATGGATCTAAAGCCTCCGCCGCAACGCGGTTCCGCGGGGTGTTTCGATCGGGCGAGCGGTACGTCGTCCCGTACTACGACGAGGTGGGGGTGGAGCACCGCAAAGAGTTCCAGACTCGGGCGCGAGGAAGCTCGATCCTTCCGCTGGGACTGTGCGGTTCGCTCAGCAGCACAAGAGCGAAACACACCGGTCCGTCGTTCAAAGGCCACGAATGGGGAGCCGGGGGATCGGGGGCCTAGCGTCGACCTCAGCATGGTCCACCCTCGAACGATCTTCCGCCGGGCGCTAGAGCATCGACCGATGCCTAGCGGGGGCCGTGGGCGGCGAGCCGAACGCCCAGGACGCTCCCTCACTAGCCCGGCCCCTGAGCGAACCTACTGAATGTGCTCGCGGTGGCTAGTCGCTCATTTCGGCCCCTGTCCTCAACGAGCAACGACAGGCGGTTTGTCCGGGCGTCGCCGTCTCTCTTGCCAGCTAGCGCGAGCTGGGTTAGGCGGGACACTGGCGCCGCCGGCCGCTACCGGAACCAACGCCTCCCAGTAACTGTTGAGCGCTCCCGGATCTTCACGAACCAGACGATCGCCGGAATGATGAGAAAGCCAAACGGGAAGAGCCACAAGCCTGTCCAGCCGGTAACCGGCGGCTCCTGCCCCGCCTTTTGTACATCGCCCCGACCTCGGACGGGATCACGAATGCACTCACCGGGCTGATCAGGATCCAAACGACGAGGCCGAGCACTCCGCCGAGGCCCGCGCCGGTGTGCTGCTTCATCTCCTCCCTGAGTCTTTGAAGACCCAGTACCAGCTGTAGAAGCCGAGCGTGACGATAAACATGAGAATCCCGAAGCCGACTCCGCGTGGACGGCCGAGAGGACCTGTGCTGCCGGGCGTGTTCACCTTGCCTCCTCGGTGGTTAGTGGCGACTGAACCACGGGCAGGGGCGTCGAGTCAATCGAGTACGGTGACCTCGCCTAACTTCGCTCGGCCGTTCGGCCCCGGAGAGGAGCAGCGTCGACCTCGCAGGGCCATCCTCGAACGATCTCTCCGGCGGGCGCTGGAACGCGACAACCTCGTGCTCGCCGAGGTGACCGCGCGGGAGATCGGCCGAGTGACGATCGCCGAGGCGCTCGAGCTGACGGCACTGGTCGCGCGGAAACAGCCTCACCGCTACGGCCGCTTCGCCGCACGCGACGAGGGCATCACAGCCGCCCGGATCGCCCGGCGAAGCCGGCCTCTCGCGGCAGCGGGTCCACGAGATCGTCGCGTCAGCGCCCGGGCGAGTAGGGGTGGTACCGGAAGGGGCACCAACCGCTGTCTGTTCCGGCCTTTGGGCTCGCTTGATTGCGCCGAATCCGCCAGCAACTCTTCGCGTTAACAAAACAATTACAGCTGTCACAGTTTCCCTTTAAAGGACGCGGCTAGGTTGGGTCGGGATGGCCGTCGCCGCTACTGACCTCCGCTGGCTGAACGGATTCCTCGTCGCCGATCGCGAGGGTCGGGTGGTCGGCCGGGTCGAGTGTCCGATGTAGCGGCACGGCCCCCGACGTTCCGGATGCGCTTGCTGTCCGCTCCGGGTTTCTCGCCCGCCGGCGCCGCGCTGGTGCCGGCCGACGCGATCGAGGATCGACGACGCAGCCGGCGATCGGCTCCAGGCGGCGTGACTCGCCCGCACTTCGCGTCGTGACGCGACCGCCCTGAAGCGCTTCCTGCTAATGCGGGTGCAGCGGCGGCTTCGAGGCCAACTTCGGCGGAACGACCGCGAGGTGCGAATTCAGCACCTCGCGATCGGCCGTCAGTTGGACTTCGCCAGCCGCAGAGCGGCGAAGCGCCTGCAATCTTCACTCGTTCGCTCAGCGCTAGAGGACCGATAAGTAGCGCTCGAGCTCCCAGCCGGTCAGCTGGACGCGGTAGTCGTCCCACTCCTTGCGCTTCAGCTCGACGTAGCGGTCGAAGATGTGCGGGCCGAGCGCCTTGCGCGCGAGCTCGGACTCGCGCGAGCTCGTCGATCGCCTCGCCGAGCGTCTCCGGCAGCGAGACGATGCCCGCGCTCGCGCCGCTGCTCGGCGGTGAGGTGGTAGAGGTTCGTCTCCATCGGCTCCGGCAGCTCGTAGCCCTGCTCGATCCCCTCGAGCCCCGCGTGCAGGAGCGCCGCGAACGTGAGGTACGGGTTGCAGGCCGGATCGGGCAGCGGATCTCGGCGCGTGTCGCCTGCTCGGAGCCCGGCTTGTAGAGCGGGATGCGGATCAGCGCCGAGCGGTTGCCGCTGCGACCACGCGACGTAGACCGGCGCCTCGTAGCCCGGGCACGAGCCGCTTGTACGAGTTGACCCACTGCGCGAAGACCGCCGAGATCTCGCGCGCGTGCCGGAGCTGGCCGGCGATGAACGCCTTGCCGACGTCGGAGAGGTGCCACTGGTCGTCGCCGTCGAAGAACGCGTTGCGCCCGTCGGTGAAGAGCGACATGGTGCGTGTGCATGCCCGAGCCGTTCTCGCCGAAGATCGGCTTCGGCATGAACGTCGCGTGGTAGCCGGCCTTCTTCGCGATCTCCTTGACGATCAGGCGGTAGGTGACCGTGTGGTCGGCCATCGTCGAGCGCCGGCGCGAAGCGCATGTCGATCTCGTGCTGCGAGGGCCCGACCTCGTGGTGGACGTACTCGATCGGGATGCCCATCGACTCGAGCGCGCGGACCGTCTCGCTGGCGCAGCTCGGTCGCGGCGTCCAGCGTCGTCATCGCGAAGTAGCCGCCCTCGTCGAGCGTCTCGGTGCCCTGTGTCGTCCTCGAAGAGGAAGTACTCGAGCTCGGGGCCGACGTTGAACGTGTCGAAGCCCATCGCCTGCATCCGCTCGAGCGCGCGGCGCAGGACGTAGCGCGGGTCGCCCTCGTACGGCTTGCCGTCGGGCGTGACGACGTCGCAGATCATCCGCGCCGACCTTCGTCTCGCCCTCGCGCGCACGGCATCAGCTGGAACGTGCTCGGGATCGGGAATCGCGACCATGTCCGACTCCTCGATCGCGTTGAAGCCGGTGATCGACGAGCCGTCGAAGCCCATCCCGTCGTCGAGCGCGCCCTCGATCTCGCTCGGCGTGACCGCGAAGCTCTTCAGATGTCCCTCGATGTCGGTGAACCAGAGCAGCAGGAACTCGACGTCCTCGTCCTGCGAGCCGCTTCAGCGCCTCGCTTGCCTCGCCTCCGGGTCGCTCGTAGCCCTCGCCCTGCTCTCGACCTGCGCCATGCCAGACCCTCCCTGAAAAACACGAAAGCCCCAGGCGCCCGCGGCGCCTGAGGCTGCGTCGCCTACAGACGGCGGTCAGTCTACACGCCTCGACGCACTCAGAATCCACGCAGGCCGCTCCCGGTAGCCGAGCCTCTTGATCGCCCGCATCCGCTTGTTCCTCCTGCGTGCAGGTGACGAGTCGCGATAGCCGTGCTCGGCCGCCAAGCGAGCTGAGTCCGCTTCGGTGCGAGTCGCGATCCCTCGGCCGCGGTGGCATGCGAACGACCGCGGTGAAACCGTGCTCGAGCACGTCCGAGCCTCGCGGGCGCGTGACCAGCGCCGCGTAGCCGACCAGCCGCTCGTGCCGTCGAAGCGCCCGAAGACGGCCCGCCGCGAGCTCTTCGTAGGCCCAGTACAGTCGTCAGGGCGAGCGCCGGCATTGGCTCCGGCGTTGCCGCATGTCCGGCCAGCACGCGACTGCGACGGCGTAGATCGCGTCGTGGTCGGCCGCCGTCAGCTCCTGATCTCGATCGCCTCGAGCGCGGCGGCCGGCGTCTCGTCGCCGGAGCTCTCGTAACGAGTTCGACGTCGCGCCCAACTTCGGCGAAGCCGAGGTTCGGGCCCACCGCAGCGAAGTCTGAATCGTGCTCGGCGATTCGCCCTGAGATCATCGCGGCGCCGAGCTCGACAGCGTGCGGGCGGCAAACCTCGTAGAGGGCAACCCGATTCCTCGCCGGCGCCACTCGGGCAGCACGCGAACGGCAACGAACGCTGCGCTCCGCCGAATCCGTGCGGCCGGCAAAGCCGGAACCGACGATCCTCCCGGCCTCCTCGGCGACGCAGGTAGAGCCTCCAAGGCTGCCGCGCAAGCCGCCGCTTCGTCTCCGCGACCGGTGATCGGCCTCGCTCGGCGTGATCGCGTTCCACACCTCGCGCGTAGCCGGTGAGATCCCCATCGGATTCGGCGCGGCGGATCTCCATCAGCCGCCTCGCCCACCGTTGGCGGCCGCCCGACCCTCTTCGCCGGCAGCCGTGTTCACCCGGGACTCCGCCCCAGCATCCAGAGGAAAGCGGCGAGCGTCACCGCTTCTCCAGTGACAGAGGTGCTTGCGGCTCTCAGCGGTGAACGGCTCGCGCGCCCAGCCGCTCCAGCGCTCGCGCTAGCCACGCATGCCCGCGAGCCGAGCCATCAAGTCGAGCTCGGCAGGTGACACCGAGCGGAAGGGGATCGATCGAAGCTCCCAGCGGCCGTCCACGAGGAGAAGTGATGGCGAGACGAGCCGCTGGGTCGCAGCGTCGTACTCGTCGATCCCCGACATGCGTCTCACTCAGGGCGAAAACCCGCAGCGGCTCGCGCCGACGGACCTCGACCTCGGATCGCGAAGCAGCCGCCCGGCTCGAGCTGCGCGGCGGCGCTCGCGAAACAGCAACCTGCGCGTCCTGCGTGGTCAGGTTGTTGATCGTGTTGAAGACGAGGTACACGAGCGAAAACGCCTCGCTGACGCGCGTCGCCGAGAAGTCGCCGATCGCGACCGGGATCTCCTCGCCGCCTGGCTTCGCGCGGAGCTGGGCGACCATGTCGGGCGAAAGATCGATGCCGCGCACCGCGCACCCGCGCCGCCGCGAGCGGCAGCGCGATGCGCCCCGTACCGATGCCCGAGCTCGAGGGCTGCACCTTCACCGGCGAGCTCAGCGAGGAAGTCGACGGTCGCAGCGACTACCTCGGATCTCCTCGGTCGCCGAGCGTCGCGTCGTACCGCCCGCGCTGACTTGGCCCCGCGAAGTAGTCCACTGCTCCAGCCCGACCGCTTCAGCTTGCCGTGCCGCTTCGCGTGCCGCTCCGCCGACGCCGAAGATCCAGAGCCCGAGCCGGGATCGCGACGAAGCCGATCACGATCAGCGGCCAGATGTCGCCCCAGACGACGCCGCGCGTCGCCGTCGAGGATCGCGTCGCGGATCCCGCGCAGCGCGTAGGTCGCCGGCGAGATCGTCGACGAGCCACTGCATCCACTCGCGGCAGCACGCTGACCGGGTAGTAGACGCCGGAGACGACGAGCAGCATCCCCTGCGCGATGAAGCCGAGCTGCGCGCCCTTCTCCGGCGAGATCAGCGGCAGCACGGCGGTCATCATCCCGATCCCGATGAACGAGACCGAGGCGATCGGCGAGCAGCGACGAGCGCGGCGGCGAAGTTCGCGTCCGGCGAAGTGCGAGGCCGAAGAACGCCGCGACGACGACGAACAGCAGCGATCGGCGCGGACGAGCCCGTAGAGCGACGGCGAACAGGCCCATGCCGATCAGGTGCATCGGCCGCGGCGAGCGGCGCCATGAACGTGTACTCGATCGTGCCCTCCCAGCGCTCCCAGGCGACGGTCTCGGTGAGGATCTCGAAGATGATCCCGAGGTACGCCCAGATCACGGCGCCGATCAAGCAGCGTCGTCGTCGCGCGGTCGACGTCGATCTTGCCGCCGGCGGCGTCGATCGCCCTTCGCGATGAAGACGATCGTCAGCGTGTTCGCGATCGTCCAGACGAAGAACGCGAGCTCCCACCAGGCGTAGCGCTTGACGAGGTAGACGTTGCGCTCGACGACGCCGCAGAGGCCGATCAGCTCGTGCGCGGAGGGTCGTGGCTGCGCTCATCACGCGAACACCTCCCTCTCCGTCGTCCTCGTTCTCGCTCTCGTCCTCGAACGTCGCGCCCGGTCGCGGCGAAGAACGCCTCCTCGAGCGTCTCGACGCCGTAGCGGCGCCTTGAGCTCGTCGACCGGCTCGAGGCAGAGCAGCTCGGCCGCGGTCGAGGATCCCGATCGCGGTCGGCGAGCGCCTCGGCCTCGGCGAGGTCGTGCGTGCAGAGCAGGATCGTCGCGTCGTGGGCCGCCCGGACCTCGCGGATGAAGTCCTGCACCTCGAGCTTCGAGCGCGGGTCGAGGCCGGTGGTCGGCTCGTCGAGCAGCAGCAGCACCGGCGAGGTGAGGAGCGCACGCGCGAGCGCGACCTTCTGCTGCATCCCGCGCGAGAGGTTCTCCATCGACTCGTGGCGCCGCGTCGGCGGGGAAGCCGACCCGGTCGAGGATCTCGGGGATCCGCTCGCGCGTCTCGCGCGGCGTCATCCCGTAGAACCGCGCCGCGTAGCTCGAGGTTCTCGGTCGACGACATCTTCTTGAAGAAGCGACGCCTCGACCGAGACGCGGTTGACGAGCCGCTGGACCGCGCGCGTGCTCGCGGAAGACGTCGTGGCCGAAGACGCGCGCGCTGCCGCCGTCGTGCAGCAGCAGCGTCGAGAGCAGCCGGACGAGCGTCGACTTGCCCGAGCCGTTCTGGCCGAGGATCGCGACGCATTCCCGCGCTCGATCGAGAACGTCACGTCCTCGAGCGCGGGCACGCGGCGCCGGCGGCGCCGTAGACCGGAACGCTCCGCGTCGCGGCGGAGGAATTCCTTGCGCAGGTTGTGGACTTCTACGGCGGTCACGTTGCTCTCCTACGAATCGGCGGGACACGAAGACAGCGCACCACAAGCCGCGGTGGTGCGCGCGAGACGCTGTGTCAGCCGACGAGCAGCATGGCCTGCACCTTAGCCGCCTCCGGTCTGCCGCGTCAACGAATTTCGCTTGCCAACGTCCGGTCTGCGGACTATCGTCTTGACCCAGTAGGCGTCGCGGAAGGCGCCTGCGGAGGCAATGAGGCCTCAGGACTCGCGGAGTCCTGGGCCTTTTTGTTGGTCCAAGACGGAGGAGGAAGACGATGAAGTTCAAGCTCGAGTACATCTGGCTCGACGGCTACGAGCCCGTCCCGAACCTGCGCAGCAAGACGAAGATCGTCGACTTCGACGACGGAGCCGACGCTCGACGAGCTGCCGCTGTGGAACTTCGACGGCAGCTCGACCCGGCAGGCCGACGGCATCGAGCTCGGACTGCTTCCTGCAAGCCGGTCGCGCTCTTCCCCGATCCCGCGCGCAACCACGGCGCGCCTCGTCATGTGCGAGGTGCTGCTCCCGGACGGGACGCCGCACCCGTCGAACAGCCGCGCCGCGATCGCGGACGACCCCGACGCCTGGTTCGGCTTCGAGCAGGAGTACTTCCTCTACCAGGACGGCGTCGCCGCTCGGCTTCCCGAGCGAGGGCTTTCCCGGCGCCGCAGGGCGAGTACTACACCGGCGTCGGCTACAAGAACGTCGGCGACGTCGCACGGGAGATCGTCGACGAGCACATCGACCTCTGCCTCGCGGCGGGCATCGACGATCGAGGGCATCAACGCCGAGGTCGCGAAGGGCCAGTGGGAGTTCCAGATCTTCGGCAAGGGCGCCAAGCGCGCCGCCGACGAGATCTGGATCGCGCGCTACCTGATGCTCCGGCTCTGCGAGCGGTACGGCGTCGACGTCAACTTCCATCCGAAGCCGCTCGGCGCCGACGTCGACTGGAACGGCTCGGGTATGCACACGAACTTCTCGACGAAGCACATGCGCGAGGTCGGCGGCGAGGAGTACTTCACAGCGCTGATGAGCGCGTTTTCGAGAGCGCGCGCCGCGCACATCGCCGTGCTACGGCCCCGAGAACGACTTGCGCCTGACCGGCCTGCACGAGACCGCAGGCGATCGACGAGTTCACGTACGGCGTCGCCGATCGCGGCGCGTCGGTCCGCATCCCGCACAGCTTCGTCAAGAGCGGCCACCGCGGCTATCTCGAGGATCGCCGGCCGAACTCGATGGCTGATCCCTACCGCATCACGGGTCGGATTCTGCAAACGATCGACTTCGATCACCGCGCAGGCGCTGATCGAGGATGCGTTCGCGGCGTAGCGCGAGTCGCGCGGCAGAGTCGTGCTAGCGACGGGAATCGATATTCGCGACCTCCGGCCGGATCATTGGCCGGAGGTCGCTCGGATCTACGCCGAGGGGATCGCGACTGGGAACGCGACCTTCGAGACCGGACATGCCCTCATGGGAGGTGTGGGACGGTGTACACCTACATCACCCTCGCCTCGTCGGGACAGTTGCCAACGAGGTCGTCGCTTGGGCGGCAGTTGTGCCTGTCTCAAGCCGACCGGTCTATTCCGGCGTCGCCGAGATCAGCCTCTACGTGGGCGAAAAGGCGCGGGGTCAAGGCATCGGAACCGAATTGCTGGCGGCGTTTGTCCGCGAGGCCGACGCGGCCGGGATCTGGACGCTGCAGACGGAGCGTCTTTCCTGAGAACGAAGCGAGCCTGCGACTCCTGGAAGAAGCGGTTTCCGCGTCGTCGGCCGGCGCGAGCGGATTGGGCAGCTCGGCGGCCGCTGGCGCGGCAGCACGTTGTTACTCGAACGACGAAGCGAGGTGGTGACGTGATCAAGGTCGAGGCGGTTGTGATCCGCGAGCGCGTCGAGACGGTGATCGACGCCGTCGAGGAGGAGACAGGCCACGTCGGCGTCACGGTCGTCGAGGCGATCGGCCACGGACGCCAGCGCGGCGTCACGCACGAGTACCGGGGCCGCGTCTTCGAGTCGCGCTTCCTGCCGAAGGCTCTCCTCGACGTTCATCGTCGAGGACGACGATCGCGACGGCGGTCGTCGACGCGATCGCCGACGCGGCGCGCTCGCGGCAACGAGTCGGGCGACGGCCTCGTCTGGACGAGCCGCGTCGAGAACGTCACACACAACCGCACCGGCCGGACGCTCGAGGGGGTCGAGACCGATGACTGAGCAACGCAGACCTGCTGATCGCCGCCAACACGGTCTGGGTCGTCGATCGCGGCGGTCCTCGTCATGTTCATGCAGGCGGGCTTCGCCTTCCTCGAGGCGGGCCTGACGCGGATGAAGAACGCCGCGCACATCGCCGGCAAGAACGTCCTCATCTTCGGCATCTGCTCGCTCGTCTACTGGGCTGGTCGGCTTCGGCCTCGCCTTCGGCGACGGCAACAGCGTCGTCGGCACCGCACGGCTTCGCGCCCTCGGTCGACGCGCTGCTCGCGGTCGGGCAGGCGCCGTACTCGTTCTTCACGACGATCCCGGGCGCGAGCGCGCTACCTGTTCGAGGTCGTCTTCGCCGGCGTCTCGCTGGCGATCGTCTGGGGCGCGATGGCCGAGCGCGCGAAGCTCTGGGTCTACTTCGCGTTCGGCGTCGCCTTCACGCTGATCTACTCGGTCGTCTCGCACTGGATCTGGGCACCGGACGGCTGGCTGTTCGCGCTCGGGATGCAGGACTTCGCCGGCTCGACGGTCGTCCACTACCAGGGTGCGCTCGCGGCGCTCGCCGGGCGCGCTCCTGCTCGGGCCGCGGATCGGCAAGTTCGGCCACGACGGCCGCGCGAACCCGATCCCGGGCCACAACATGCCCTACGCCGTCCTCGGGACGCTCATCCTCTGGTTCGGCTGGTTCGGCTTCAACCCGGGCTCGACGCTCGGCGGTCGTGACCGGCGACAAGATCGGCTACTTCGGCTACGTCGCGCTGACGACGAACGTCGCCGCCGCGGCCGGCGCGCTCGGCGGGATCGCGACCGCCTGGCTCGTCCTGAAGAAGCCGGACGTCTCGATGATGCTGAACGGCGTGCATCGCGGCGCTCGTCGCGATCACCGCCGCGTCGCGGCTTCGTCGCGCCCTGGGCCGCGATCGTGATCGGCTTCGTCGCCGGCGTGATCGCGGTCGTCGGCGTGCTCGCTCGTCGAGCGGATCGGGATCGACGACCCGATCGGCGCCGTCGCCGTGCACGGCATCGCGGGCGTCTGGGGGACGCTCGCGACCGGGCTCGTTCGCCGTGCCCGGCGCTCGCGACGAACCTCGCCACCGGCAGCGGCGGGCTCGTCTACACGGGCTCGCTTCCACCAGCTCGGCGTGCAGGCGCTCGGCCTCGTCGCGGTCGGCGCCTTCACGTTCACCGCGTCGTTCGGCGTCGCTCTGGACGCTGAAGCGGCTCTGGGGGATCCGCGTCGAGGAGCACGTCGAGACCGCCGGCCTCGACGTCTCCGAGCACGGCATGTGGGGCTACCCCGAGTTCTACATCCCGGTCCCGGGCGGCTACGGCACCGAGGCCCACGGGCATCTCGGCGCCCCGCACATGCACCGCCCAGCGCCGGCGCAAGAGCCGGCGCCTGTCCCCGCACAACCGGCCGAGGAGGCTGCATGAACCAAGAACCGAAATGCGAGTGCGAACGGCCGATCCTGCGCGAACGGGCGGAGCAGAAGGGCGTTTCCGAGAGCTTCTGCGACCGCTGCAAGCGCCCGATCGGGCTCCGCCCCGCCGCCGTTCGCTCCGCCATGTGATCTAGATCACAAGTCCCGCGGCCTAGCAGTCGCCGGGCTGAGGTATCAGTTCGTCGACTGCCGGTGGGAGCTGGGGAATCCGCGCGCGGCCGCGAGCTCTACCTCGAGGGGCACATCCCCGGTGCGTCCTTCCTCGACGTCGAGCAAGATCTCTCGTCGCCGCCGGGTCCCGGCGGACGGCACCCGTTGCCGAGCGAGGCGCAGTTCGCTGAGGCAGCCGGGCGAGCCGGCATCGGCAACGGTGTCTTCGTCGTGGCGTACGGCTCGATGGGCGGCGCCGAGCGGCTCTGGTGGCTGTTGCGCCACTTCGGGCACGACGATTGCGCGGTGCTCGACCTCGCAGGCTGGTTAGGGCCGCTCGCGAGCCGGCGAAGAGGACGTTGAGGCGGCCGAGTTCAACCCGCGCCGCCGGGCCGGCGACACGATCGAGGCCGACGAGCTGCAACAGCGCCTCGGCGAGGTCGTACTGCTCGACGCCCGCATCCCGAGCGCTATCGCGGCGACGTCGAGCCGATCGACCCGGTCGCCGGGCACATTCCCGGTGCCCGCAACACGCCCTGGCACGAGCCGCTGCCGGAGATCCCACCAGGCGAGGTCGTCGCGTACTGCGGCTCGGGCATCACCGCCGCCGTGCTCGTCCACCGCCTCGCTCTAGCCGGGCGTGAAGCGCAAGCTCTACCCCGGCTCCTGGAGCGAGTGGTCAGGCCTCGGACTCCCGGCGGAGCGCAGCTAGGCGGTCGAGAGCCCGGTGAGGTACGGCTGCCAGCCGTCCGGGATCTTCGGCGCCGCCAGGCGGATGAAGAGCACCGGGCGCGGGCGGCTCGCGGCGGCTTGCGCAGCTCCATCGAGACCTCGTGCGGCAGTCGGTTCCCCTTGCGCAGGTTGCAGGGCGCGCACGACGTGACGACGTTCTCCCAGACCGACTCGCCGCCGCGGCTGCGCGGGACGACGTGGTCGAGCGTCAGCCGCCCGCCGGTCGTGCCGCAGTAGACGCAGCGCCAGTCGTCGCGGGCGAACAGCGCCCGGCGCGAGATCTTCCGCTGCACCGTCCGCGGCACGCGGACGTACTGGACGAGCCTGATCACGTGCGGCCAGGGAAACGTGTCGGTCGCCGAGCGCAGCGGCTGGTCGAGCTCCTCGATCACCTCGGCCTTGCCCTTGAACACGAGCACGTGCGCACGCCGAACCGTGCGTCACGTTGAGCGGCTCGTAGCTCGCGTTCAGGACCAAGAACTTGCTGCAACGACAGCTGAAAAATAGCATCGAGGCGGCGGCTGACTACCTGCGACATCGCCCGCTCGACCGCCTCTTGCTCCTCCGGCGAGAGGGCGATCGAGGCGCGGCCGCGCTCGAGCTCCTTCATGTAGATGCGCGCGTAGTCGCGGCCCTGGATCGCGCTGACGACGATGCCGCTGCGCGCGCCGAGTCGAGCAGCGCGACGCGAAGCCGACTGGTGGCCGCCGGTGTCCTCGTAGGCGTCGTAGCGGACGATCGAGGTCGTTCGCCACGGGACTCGTCGACCCGCCGGTCGACGCGCGACGAGACCCGCCGCGACCTCGTCGACGGCCCGGTGGAGATCGTCGATCCGCGCCTGCAGCGAGACGGCGAAGTCGACGAGATCGTCCTTGCCCCCGCCGAGCATCACCTGCTGCGAGCTGCGGACTCCTTGAGCTGGAGCCACGCCAGCACGGCGGCGAGCAGCGCGAGGGCCGCCGCGGCCGCAGCCGCGATCGCAATCGCCGCAGTTACCGAGTTGCTCACAGGCCGCGCAAACCTACTGCGGCAACGAGAAGATCACCGGATAGCTCGGCGGTGTTGTTCGAGGCGTTTTTCTCGTTCGGGACCGGCTTCACCTCGACCTTCACCTTCGTCGACTGCGACCCGAAGAAGTTCGAGTCGAGCTGGATGTTCCGGAAGGTGACCGTCGTCTGCGCCTTCTTGTCGATGAAGGCGATTGTCTGAGTCTTGACGATGTTCTTCGTGCCGCTGGTGATCGTCAGCGTCACGGGAATGTGCACCTCGGCCGAGTCGCCTGAGTCCTCGACCGTGACCGCGAAGCCCAGGTTCGTGCCCGCGACTACCGGCTGCGGTGACGTACTTTGGGTCGAGAGCTCGGTGCCCTGCGGCAGCGCCTTCGTGCTGACGATGTTCGTCCCGTGCACGCCGCCCACGGTCGGCGAGACGTTGGCGCCGCGCAGGCGGGCTGACGACCGCGCCGAGGCCTGCGGCCGTGAAGAAATCGGGATCCTGAACGAAGCGTCGAGCCGGGGACGCGGACGTCCCTCACCCTGGTCGCGTGAGCACCTGGATCGAAGGAGCCTTGAAGCTGTCGTCCCAGACGACGTCGCTCGCGAGCAGGCGCTGAGCCGGCGCCTCGAGCAGCGCGCCAGCCTGAGCGGCCGCGAGATTCTTCCTGCTGACAGCCTGCCGCAAGGAGTCGGAAATGCCGACGATCCCGCTGTAGCGGTACTGAAGCGCGTCGATCAGGCGTGAGTGCTCGTCGCGCGAGGCGGCCGGGCGGATTGATCGCCCTGGCGGTGTCGATGTCTTGCTGCTCGTCGCGTGCAAGCCCGGCGAGCTTGGTCTGCGACGTCGCTGGCCTTCACGCCGGGCTGACCGAGCAATGAGGCGCAGGCGCGTGCCGATCGAATGCGAGTTCGACCCGATCTGCGAGACCTTGGTCATGTAGTTCGCGTACTTGGCGTGCTTGCTCGAGGACTGGCACCCCTCGACCGCATAGACGAGCAGCAGGACGATCACGATCGCGAAGGCGATCAGTCCGACGAGGCGGAGCAGCGGCGTGATGCCCTGGGGCGTCCGGATCGGCGGTCGCGGGCCGCCGCGCACCGGCGGCCGCTCCGGCCGGGCGGCCTCTCTGGTCTCCGGCTCCTCGAAGAAGTCGAACTCGATGTCTGTGTCGCGCTCGGTCATGGCTCCGTGCAGGGAAAAAGGTGCGGCGTCCACTGTAACCGTTGGCTCGGAGTGAATCGCCTTCTGCCTCCATTCAAAGGCTTTCCGGCTGCCGCGGCGAACGAGCGTGCGTGTCAGAAGCGGCGCGTCGCCGTCGCGCCGAACGAGCTCGTCCTCGGCCGGTACCGCCCCTTGCAACCGCTCGGCAGCGGCGGCAACGGCTCGGTCTGGCTCGCCCGCGACGAGCCGACCGGCGCTCGAAGTCGCGCTCAAGATCGTCCCCGCGAGGGGAAGTCGGCCTCGCGGGCCGAGCGCGAGGCCCTGCCGCCGCGCGGCTCCGCCATCCGGGCTGCCAGCGCGCGTACGCGCTCGGCACGCGACTCGCGCCACGTCTACATCGCCTACGAATACGTGCCCGGGCGAACGCTGCGGCAGGCGCTTCGGGAAGCGTGCGATCGACGACCCGGCCGCGCTCGAGGTCGCTGCGCAGATCTGCGAGGCGCTCGCGCACGCCCATGCGCATCGGAATCGTCCACCGTGACGTGAAGCCGTCGAACATCCTGCTCGCCGAGAGCGACGAGATCTCGATCCGCTTGCTCGACTTCGGTCTCGCCCGGATGGACGAGGAAGAGACGCTGACCGCCGCCGGAGACGTTCCCGGAACGCTCGCCTACATCCCTCCTGAGCGCCTCGCGAGGCGAGGAATCGGGCGCGCCCGCAGACGTCTGGGCGGTCGGCGTCCTGCTCTGGGAGGCGCTCGCCGGCTGGCACCCGTTCTGGAACGGCTCATTGCTCGACACCGCGCGGCGGATCGAGTCGTGGCGCCGTCTCGCTGGCGAAGGCCAGGCCCGACCTTCCTCGCCCGCTGATCGCACTCGTCGACCGTGCCCTGTCGGTCGACCCGGCGAGGCGTCCGTCGGCGGAAAGGCTCGGGGCCGCTCTGCGGGCGACGAGCCGACCGGCGCGAGCAGCGTGCGCGCACGCTGCCGCGGTGTCTGCCTGCCGGCGCCCGGACGCTTCGCACCTGCCGCGGCGGCCGGGCTCTTCGCGGGCGCGAGCGCGGCAGCGCTGCCCTTCTATCCGGCTCGGCTGGCCGCTCGGCCTCGCCGCGCTGGCCGTAGGGTCGACTCTCTTCCGGAGCGCGAGTCGGCCTCGCGCTCGCGCTCGCCGTTCCGGTCTTGCCGCTCGGGAACCTCTCGGCCGGGCTTGCCTGGGCCTACGCGGCGCTCGCGCTCGGCTGGCTCGTGCCTCTCCTGGAAGAACGCGCGGACAGGGCTCTTCTTCCTCTGCGGGCCGCTCCTGGCGCCGCTCTCGCTGCTCGGGCTGCTTGCCGCTCGCGGCACAGCGGCTCCGCGGCGGTTTGGCTCGAGCTCGTGCACGTCGTCGCGGCGGTGCTCGTGGCAGGACTCGTCGCCGGGCTCCGAGGCGGCAAGCTTCCTTTCACCGGCAGCTTCGCCCCCGCGCTCGACCTCAACAGCACCCGCAGCCCATTCACGGCCGCCAACACGATCTGGGACGCCCTGAGCGCCCGGCCCGACACTGCTGTTCGAGGCGATCGTGCTCGCCGCCGCAGCGGCAGCGCTGCCGCACGTCCGGCGCAGCCGGATCGCTCCGTTCGGAATCGCCGTTGTTGGCCGGCATCCTCGCCCCGGGTCCGGCACTGCCGGACGCCGCAATCGTCATCACCATATTGGTCACTTGTCTGGGCCTGGCTTTCAAAACAGAAAGTTAGACTCGGGTGCGGGCGAAGCCCCTGCCAATGACCGTGCTCAGGAACATCGAAGCACAAGATCGAAGCGCCTGTTCGAGGGCGTCTTCGGGCGCGCTTTCCGCACGCACGTGCAGCCGGTCGAGCTCGCGCGCAAGCTCGTCAAGGAGATGGACGACCACCGCGTCATCTCCGTCTCGCGCGTCTACGTCCCGAACGAGTACACGGTCTACCTCTCTCCGACCGACCGCGAGCAGTTCGCGAGCTACGAGGAGTCGCTGCTCGGCGAGCTGCAGGAGTACCTCGCCGAGAACGCGCGCCGCGAGAGCTACGTGCTGCTCTCGCCGCCCGAGGTCGCTGATCGAGACCGACGACGACCTCGAGGTCGGGCGAGTTCGGGATCGCGACGCGGATGGTGCAGGGCAGCCGCGCCGCAGCCGCCGGACGACGCCGGCTGCCGCATGTCGCGCCGGGCGCGACGATGGTCTACCAGCCCAAGCCGCCCGACGACCGCAGGCGGTCTCGCGCCGAGGAGCTCGGGCTCGAGCGCGAGATCGCGACGCTCGACTGGAACGGCAAGCAGCACGAGCTCGACAAGCGGCGAGTCGTGATCGGCCGCTCGAAGGACTGCGACATCCAGGTCGCGGACCCGAACGTCTCGCGCCGGCACGCGGAGGTTCGGCAGGAGGGCGCCGCGTACTGGGTGGTCGACCTCGACTCGACGAACGGCATCGAGGTGAACGGCCGGCGCCAGAAGCGCGCGAAGCTGCGACACGGCGACACGCATCACGCTCGGCTCGACCGAGCTCGTCTTCCGGCGGGAGTCGGAGGCTGACGTGACACGTGCCTCGATCGCGGTCGAGGAGCGCGCTGCTCGTCCTCAAGATCGCCTTCCTGGTGCTGCTCTACCTCTTCATCTGGCGGATCGTCCGCACCGCCAGCACGCGACCTGCGGCTGCCGCAGGAGAGCTTCGTGCTCGCGCCGTCGCAGGCCGGCGAGCTCGGGACCGGCCGCGACGCAGCCGCGCGAGACGGGCCGCCTCGTCGTCGTCACGAGCCCGGCGCTCGAACGAGGGCGAGGGTCGGATGCTCGATTCCGTCGCGCTCACGGTCGGCCGCGGCTCGCAGAACGACGTCGCGCTCGACGGCGACGAGTACGCCTCCGCGAACCACGCGCGGATCGAGCCGCGACGGCGACGGCGTCTGGGTCGAGGACGTCGGCTCGACGAACGGCACGCTACCTGAACGGCATCCGCCTCACCGCGCGCGCAAGCTGGCACGCCGGCGACGTCGTCGCGCGTCGGCGAGACCGAGCTGAGGTACGAGACGTGACTGCTACGCAGCTCGCGGCTACGCGTCACGGATCCGGGCGCAAGCGGCGGCGACAACGAGGACGCCTACGTCGTCGAGCCGCCGCTGTTCGCGGTCGCAGACGGCATGGGCGGCGCGCAGGCGGGCGAGCTCGCCTCGAGCCTCGCCGCCGCGCGCTGTCGCGCGAGGACGAGGCCGGCAGCGGCGGCGAGAGCGCGCGTCGTCGAGCTGATCCAGGAGGCCAACCGCCGCGTCTACGAGCGCGCGAGTCGAGGACGCCGCCGCCTCGGGGATGGGCACGACGATGACGGTCGCGCTCGTCGAGGACGCGACGCGTTGCGATCGGCCACGTCGGCGACTCGCGCGCCTACCTGATCCGCGACGGCAAGCTCGAGCAGCTGACCGAGGACCACTCGCTCGTCGCCGAGCTCGTCCGCAGCGGCAAGCTCTCGCCCGAGGAGGCCGAGACGCATCCGCAGCGCTCGGTGATCACGCGCGCGCTCGGCACCGATCCCGACGTCGACGTCGACACCTTCTCGGTCGAGACCAGCGCCGGGCGACCTGTTCCTGCTCTGCTCCGACGGGCTGACCTCGATGGTCGACGACGACGACGATCCTGCAGACGATCGAGACAGAACCGCGACGACCTGCAAACGCGCGGCGAAGGCGCTGGTCCGAGCCGCGAACAAGGGCGGCGGCGAGGACAACATCACCGTCGTCTTCTTCGAGATCGGCGAGGACGTCGGCAGAGCCGCTCGAGCGAGACGGCGCAGTACCCGGCGCTCGACCGCGGACGGCGACGGCGAGCTCGACGAGGACACGCTCGACGAGTTCGACCGCGTGCCGGCGCTCGACACGATGGTCGTTCCGCCGGGCGAGGCCGAACAGCGTCGCTCAGCCGAGAGGCGCGCGCAGCCGCGGCCGCCTGATTCCCGCGCTGCTGCGTGATACTCGTCGCGCTCGCGGTCGTCGCGGTCGTCATGTGACTCTACGTGACGGCTAAGCGGTGAGCCTGCGCAACCGAGAGCTGCTGAACCTGGTCGTCGTCGGGGTCCTGACCGCGCTCGGCTTCGCGAGCGTCTACATCGCGCGCCAGGTCGGTCGTCTCGACCGCGCTCGCTCTCCTACGCGGCGTTCTTCTTCGCGCTCTACCTCGCCGCGCACGTGGTCGCGCGGTTACGCGGTGCCGTACGCCGACCCGTACCTGCTGCCGATGGCGGCGCTCCTGACCGCGGTCGGGCTGACCGAGATCTACCGGCTCGGCCCGGACGACGCGTTCCGCCAGGGCGTCTGGATCGTCGTCGCGCGTCGGCGTCGTTCGCGCGGCACGCTCTGGCTCCTGCGCCGCGACTACCGGCGCCTCGAGAGCTACAAGTACCTCTTCGGGCTGACCGCGATCGGTCTGCTCGTGCTGCCCGCGCTGCCCGGGATCGGCGCAGACCGTCAACGGCGCCCGGCTCTGGATCGCACTTCGGCTCGCTCCAGTTCCAGCCCGGCGAGCTCGCGAAGATCTGCCTGATCGTCTTCCTCGCCGGCTACCTGCGCGAGAAGCGCGAGGTGCTCGCCCAGGGACGGCTGAAGGACTTCGGGCCGCTGCTCGCTGATCTGGGGCGGCGCGATGCTCGTCCTCGTCGAGACGAACGACCTCGGCTCGGCGCTCCTCTACTTCGGGATCTTCCTGGCGATGCTCTACGTCGCGACCGCGCCGGCTGCTGTTCGTCGCGATCGGCTCGCGCTCTTCCTCGCCGGCGCGTACGTCGTCTACACGCAGGTCTCGCACGTGCACGAGCGCGTCACGATCTGGCTGCATCCCTGGACCGACCACAAGGTCTTCTGCCCGCTGAACGGCACAGCTGGCGCTGCGGCAGGACTGCGGCAGCTACCAGCTCGTCAAGTCGCTCTACTCGATCGCGAACGGCGGCTTCGGCGGCACCGGGCCTCGGCAAGGGCACGTTCGCGACGACCCGACGGCCACCAGCTGATCCCGTACCTGAACACCGACTTCATCTACTCGGCGCTCGCGCAGGAGCTCGGGCTGATCGGCGTCGCCGGCGCTGCTGCTCGTCTTCATGCTCTTCGTCCTGCGCGGCATGCCGGATCGCGCTGCTCGCCGATGACGGCTTCTCGAAGCTGCTCGCCGCCGGGCTCACCTTCGGCTTCGCGCTGCAGACGTTCATCATCGTCGGCGGCGTCCTGCGGATGATCCCGCTGACCGGGATCACGCTCCCGTTCGTCAGCTACGGCGGCTCGAGCGTCGTCGCGAACTTCCGTCCTGCTCGCCGGGCCTCCTGCTCGTCTCCAACCGCGCCAACGCGCGAGCGCGACGATGAACAGGCAGATCGCCAGCTCGCGCGTCGCGTCGTCGCGCTCGTGCTGCTCGCCGCGCTGATCGTCGGCGACGACGTACTGGCAGACCTGGGCGGCGGCGGGCCTCGCCGACCGGCAGGACAACGCGATCCAGCGCGTCGCGCAGTTCACGATCAAGCGCGGGCTGATCTGCGCCGCCGACGGCGACGATCTGCTCGCCGACGAACGTCGCGGCGAAGGTCGGCGGGCAGACGCTCTACTTCCGCCGCTACCCGCAGCGGCGGCCTCGTCTGCGCACGTCGTCGGCTACTCGACCCAGGTCGCGCTCGCGCGCCGGGCTCGAGGCAGTCCGAGAACGACGTACCTGACCGGCTCGAACGCGAACCTCGAGCACGATCCTCGACACGACGCTCGACAAGCTCAAGGGCGCGACGATCAAGGGCAACGACCTCGTGCCTGACGCTCCGCGCCGAGCGCGCAGCGGCTCGCGCGATGCAGCAGCTCGCGGGCAAGTGCGGCGCCGCGGTCGCGCTCGACCCGCAGACCGGCGCGGTGCTACGCGATGGCCTCGCAGCCGACGCTACGACCCGAACCTCGATCGAGAACCGACTTCGACGCAGATCCAGACGACGCCGGCGCCGCGTGCCGCCCGTCGGCGCCGCTGCTGAACCGCGCGACCGACGGGCCTCTATCACGCCGGGCTCGACGCTTCAAGGTCGTCACCGCGGCGGCCGCGCTCGACTCCGGCAAGTTCACGCCCGACTCGACCTTCTACGACCCCGGCTACTGCATCGAGTACGGCAAGCAGGTCTCGAACGCTGCGCCGACCAGAGCGGGCCGGAGCGCTTCGGCACGCGTCAACTTCGCGCAGGCGCTCGCAGCACTCGATCAACGCGGTCTTCTGCAACATCGGCAAGGCGCTCGGCGCCGGAGCGATCCTCGAGCACGCGAAGAAGTTCGGCTTCTACGCGGACCCGCCGCTCGAGACGCCCGTCGAACGAGCGCGCGCCGAGCGGCCTCTACAACGAGCGGCAAGCTCTTCTACCCGAACGACCCGACGACCCAGGTCGACCCGGGCCGGCTCGCGTTCGGCCAGGAGCGGCTGCTCGTGACGCCGCTGCAGATGGCGATGGTCGCCGCCGGCGATCGCGAACGGCGGCGTCGTGATGAAGCCGCACGTCGTCGACCGGGTCGTCGACGCCCGACGGCCGACGGTCGTCACGCGCACGAAGCCGCAGCAAGCTCGAGCGCGCGATGTCAGCCGCAGACCGCGGCCGAGCTCAACGCAGATGATGGTCGGCGGTCGTCAGCGGCGGCACCGGCACGCGCGGCGCAGATCCCGGGCGTCACGGTCGCCGGCAAGACGGGCACCGCCGAGACCGGCGAGCGCCGCGTCAACACGACGCCTGGTTCATCGCCTTCGCGCCGGCCGACAACCCGCAGGTCGCCGTCGCCGTCGTCGCTCGAGAACCAGACACGGCTTCGGCGGCACGATCGCCGCGCCGATCGCGAAGCAGCTCATGCAGGCGATCCTGCCCGGAGCGTCGAACGTAACCTGATAGCGCGATGGCCGTCTCCGACACGCTGATCGACACGCGTCTTCGACGGCCGCTACCGGATCGTGCGCAAGCTCGGCTCGGGCGGGATGGCGGACGTCTACCTCGCCGAGGACCAGGAGCTCGGCCGCCGCGTCGCGATCAAGATCCTCAACGACCGGCACGCGGCCGACGACCAGTTCGTCGAGCGCTTCCGCCGCGAGGCGAAGAACGCCGCCGGCCTCTCGCACCCGAACATCGTCTCGATCTACGACCGCGGCGAGGCCGAGGGCACCTACTACATCGCGATGGAGTACCTCGACGGGCGGACGCCTGAAGGAGCTGATCGTCGCGCGCGGCCCGCGCCGATCCCGATCGCGATCGACTACGCGCGCCAGATCCTGCGCGCGCTCGGCTTCGCGCACCGGCACGGGATCGTCCACCGCGACATCAAGCCGCACAACGTCGCTCGTCGACGCCGACGGGCGGCTGAAGGTGACGGACTTCGGCATCGCGCGCGCGGGCGCGAGCGCAGATGACGGAGGCGGGCTCGATCATCGGCACCGCGCAGTACCTCTCGCCCGAGCAGGCGCGCGGCGCGCCGGTCGACCAGCGCTCCGACCTCTACTCGGTCGGCGATCGTGCTCTACGAGATGCTCACCGGGCAGGTGCCGTTCACCGGCGACACGCCGGTCGAGATCGCGATGAAGCACCTCTCCGAGGTGCCGCAAGCCGCCGTCGGAGCTGCGGCCGGAGGTGCCGCACGACCTCGACCTCGGTCGTCCTGCGCGCGCTCGCCAAGGATCCCGAGGACCGCTACCAGACCGCCGAGGAGATGGACGCCGACCTCGAGCGCGTCGCGCGCGGGCCTGCCGGTCGACCGCGGAGACCGAGCCGACGCCGCGACCGCGGTGCTCTCCGGCTCGGGCGTGATGGCAGCCGCGCCGACCTCGATGATCCCGCGCGCGCCGACCGCCGCGCGACCGGCGCCGCCGGCCGCGGACGCCGCCGCCGGCTACTACGGCTACGAGGGCCCGCCCGGCGGCGCTGGCCCGATCTGGCCGTGGGTGCTGTCGATCGCTGCTGCTGCGTCGCGGCGGCGCGGCGGCCTGGTTCGCGTACAGCGAAGATCCAGGACCAGCTGAGCGTCGAACAAGCCGTCGCGGTGCCGTTCGTCGTGCGGATCCGGCGAGCAGCTCGCGGTCGAGAAGATTCACGGACGCCGGCTGCTCGCCGCAAGTCGTCCGCGCGACCAGCGACACGGTCGAGAAGCGGCACCGTCATCGGCCAGAGTCCCGGACGCGGGCGAGTCGCAGTCGCCAAGAACACGGCAACGTCGACATCTACGTCTCGACAGGGCAAGCCAAGGTCTCAGGTGCCCGAGCGTCGAAGGGCAGTCCCGCGACGACGGCGATCGCGCGCTGCATCGCCGACGGCTGAAGCCTCGATCCGCACAGTTCCAGTGTCGTCTCCAAGCAGCCCGCGGACACGGTGATCGCCCAGGACCCGCCGGCCGGACGAAGGTCGTCGAGAAGGGCATCGCGCGTGCGCATCAACGTTCATCGGAGGCCTGCCAGCCGTGTCGCGTGCCGTACGTGATCGGCCTGCTCGTTCGACAAGCGCGCGCACGGCGCTGCAGGGGCCAGGGCTTCGCGGTCGCGCGGCGACGACGTCGACAGCGACGCAGCCGAAGGACACCGTCGTCGACCAGAGCCCGGCGGCGGCAGCGTCGCCGGCGGGGCTCGACGGTCACGCTCAGCGTCTCGAAGGGCCCGAAGCAGTCCACCGTCCCGGACGTGACGAGCCAGGACGAGGACTCGGCGACGCTCGACGCTCGAGGCGCCGGGCTTCAAGGTGCAGGTGCAGCACCAGGACGTGACCGACCCGGGCCTCGACGGGATCGTGCTCTCAGCCAGAGCCCGACCGGCGGAACGCACAGCGAAGCACGGGCTCGACGGTGACGATCGTCGTCGGGCAGCACGTCAGCTCGACACCGCCGCCGGCGACCCGTGAGCGGCGCGTCCGCGTCGCCGTCCTGCTGGGCGGCCGCTCCAGTCGAGCACGAGATCTCGCTCGCCTCGGCGCGCTCGGTGATCGAGGCGCTCGACCCGGACGCGCTACGACGACGGTCACCGGTCGAGATCGGCCGCGACGGCCGCTGGGAGCTCGGGACACGCGGCTGACGGACGGCTCGGTCGCGCGGAGACGCTGCCGGTGCCGACCGTCGAAGGTGCCGGCGACGCTCGGCGGACGTCGACGTCGTCTTCCCGGTCCTGCACGGGCCCTTCGGCGAGGACGGGACGGTGCAGGGGCTGCTCGAGCTCGCGGGCGTCCCCTACGTCGGCGCGGGCGTGCTCGGCTCGGCGCTCGCGATGGACAAGGACCTCTTCAAGGCGGTGCATGCGCGACCAGCGGCATCCCGGTCACGCGCAACATCACGCTGCGGCACGGCGACGAGCCTCGAGAACCCGTTCGGCTACCCGGTCTTCGTCAAGCCGGCGCGGCTCGGCTCGTCGGTCGGGATCTCGAAGGTCGCACGACGAGGACGAGCTCGCGGCCGCGGTCGAGCTCGCCTTCGCAGCACGACGAGAAGGTGCTCGTCGAGGAGTTCGTCGACGGGATCGAGGTCGAGTGCGGCGTGCTCGGCAACGACGCAGCCGATCGCGTCGCTGCCGGGCGAGATCGTCTCGCACGGTTCGACGCGCCGACTGGTACGACTACTCGGCCGAAGTACGACGAGGGCGGCATGGACCTCGTCGTCCCGCCGCGGCTCGTCGCAGGAGACGATCGAGCGCGTGCAGGAGCTCGCCGTGCGGCGCGTTCGTCGCCGGCGAGTGCGAGGGCATGGCGCGCGTCGACTTCTTCGTCCGCGACGACGGCGAGGTGCTCGTCAACGAGCTGAACACGATCCCGGGCTTCACGGCGACGAGCGTCTACGCGAAGCTCTTCGAGGCCTCGGGCATCGCCTACGCCGAGCTGCTCGACCGCCTCGTCGCAGCTCGCGCTCGAGCGGCACGAGCGCCGCTCGACGCCTGCAGTTACTAGCCTGCGCCTCGCGGATCGACCTCGTTGACGCTGCGACCGGCGACGTTCGAGCCGAGGTCGGTGATCCAGACGACGTAGTACTGCGCCGCGCCGCCGCTCGAGCGAGAAGGTCGTGTGTGCCGCCGACCGTCCTGCGAGCTCGAGATCGGCGTGAACGGCCCGGTCGGCGAGTTGCCCGACTCGATCTTCGCCGTGAAGCCGGGCGTGTCGCTGCGGCACGATCGAGCTTGCTCGAGCTGCTTCGCCGCGCCCGCGTCGAGCGACGAGGCCCGACGCCCGCCTTCGTGCAGGCCGCCGTCGGTAGTGCTCGGTGTTCCAGTACGTCGCCGGGTTGCCGTCGGTCGCCTCGCCCGCCCGGTCGTCGTGCTCGCGCGCTGTCGCCGTGCGGGTCGTAGGCGCTCGCGCCGACTGAAGTCGACCGGCGCCGGCCGCGGCGCGTGGAGTCGCCTGTCTTCTGCCGACGACGATCGTGGAGATCTCGCCGCCGGGATCGGTGAGCGCGAAGACGGCGGCGAGGATCGCGGCCAGCACCGCCAGCCCGCCGAGCAGCAGGATCAGCGGCCAGACGCTCGGCGGTCGCGTGCGGCGCCGCGCGGCGGCGCCGGGCACGACCATCGTCTGCGCGCCGCGACGTCGCGGCCGTCCGAGCTGCGGCGAGGCAGGCGCTCGAGCTCGGCGCAGAGCTCGTCCATCGAGCGCGAAGCGGTCGCGCGGCTCCTTCGCCATCGCGCGCCTGGATCGCGGCGTCGAGCCGCGGCGGACGCTCGGGCCGCCGCTCGCGCACGCTCGGCGGCGGCTCGTTGATGTGCCGCATCGCGACCGCGACGAAGTTGTCGCCCGGGAACGGCACCTCGCCGGTCAGCAGCTCGTAGAGCACCGACGCCGAGCGAGTAGACGTCGCGTCTGCGCGTCGACCTGCCGCGCCGCGCGCCTGCTCGGGCGCGATGTAGTCGCTCGTGCCCGAGCACCGTCCCGGTCTGCGTCACGCCCGTGCTGACGTCGAGCGAGCGCGCGATCCCGAAGTCGGTCACCTTCGCCTGCGCCGTCGCCGTTCAGCGAGCACGTTCTGCGGCTTCACGTCGCGGTGGACGAGCCCGCTGCTCGTGCGCGAAGCGCGAGCGCGCGCGCGATCTGCGAGCGCGAGCTCGAGCGCCTCGCGCGACCGGCAGCGGCCCGTCGCGCTCGACCAGCTGCCTTCAGGTTCTCGCCGTCGACGTACTCGAAGACGATGAACTGGCGCCCGTCCTGCTCGCCGCGGTCGATCACCGTGACGATGTTCGGGTGCGAGAGCTGCGCGACCGCGCGCGCCTCGCGGCGGAAGCGCTCGACGTAGTCGCTCGTCGCCGCGTGAACTGCTCGTGCAGGACCTTCAGCGCGACGTCGCGCTCGAGCAGCCGGTCGTGCGCGCGGTAGACGCTCGACATGCCGCCCGTGCCGACGAGCTCCTCGAGCTCGTAGCGGTCCGCGATCAGCTCACCGACCACGGCCTCAAGTTGTGCCCGCGACGCGCGCGAGCTAAGCGAGAGCGGCTTCGAGCGCCTGCTCCCAGACGCCGAGCGCCTCGTCGAGCTCGGCGTCGGTGATCACGAGCGGGACGAGCACGCGGATGCAGTTGCCAGTAGATGCCGGACTTGAGCAGCAGCAGGCCGCGCTCGGCGGCCGCCTCGACGACCGCGCGTCGCGAGCTCCGGCGCCGGCGCCTTCGTCTCGCGGTCGTGCGACGAGCTCGATCGCGAGCATCGCGCCGAGCCCGCGGACGTCGCCGATCGCGGTCCCAGCGCTCCTGCCAGCGCGAGCATGCGCGCGCGGATCGTCTCGCCGATCGCGCCGGCGCGCTCGACGAGGCCCTCCTCCTCGAACACGTCGAGCACGGCGAGCGCCGCCGCCTGCGCGACCGGGTTGCCGACGTAGGTGCCGCCGATCGCCGAGTCGCCCGGGCGCGTCCATGATCTCCGCGCTTGCCGAGCACGCCCGAGAGCGGCAGCCCGGCGGCGATCGACTTCGCGACCGTGATCAGGTCGGGCTCGACGCCGTAGTGCTCGATCGCCGAACATCCGGCCGGTGCGGCCGAAGCCGGTCTGCACCTCGTCGACGACGAGCACGATCCCGTGCTCGTCGCAGATGCCGCCGCACGCCCTGCGACGAACTCCGGCGGCGCGACGACGAAGCCGCCCTCGCCCTGCACCGGCTCGATCACGATCGCGGCGACGTTCTCGGCGGCGACCTGCGTCACGAGCGCGCGCTCGAGCGCCGCGAGCGCGTCGGCCGCGCTCGGGCCCGCGGTACGCGTTCGGGAACGGCACGCGGTAGACCTCGGGCGCGAACGGGCCGAGGCCCGCCTTGTACGGGTGCGTCTTCGAGGTCAGCGTCAGCGAGAGCAGCGTCCGGCCGTGGAAGCGCGCCCTCGAAGCGCGATCACCGCCGGGCGCTTCGTGTACGACGCGCGCGAACTTGACCGCGTTCTCGACCGCCTCGGTGCCCGCGTTGAAGAACGCCGCCTTCGCCGGGCTTGCGAACGGCGCGAGCTCGCGAGCAGGCGCTCGGCGAGCGTCGACGTAGACCTCGTACGGGACGATCGTGAAGTCGGTGTGCGAGAAGCGCGCCGAGCTGCTCCTGCGCCGCCGCGACGACCTGCGGGTGCGAGTGGCCGACGTTCAGGCAGCCGACGCCGCCCGTGAAGTCGATGAACGTGTTGCCGTCGACGTCGGTCAGCGTGGCGCCCTGCCGCCTCGGTCGATCGACGACCGGCAGGAAGATCGAGAGCGGGTCGGCGACGACGCGCTCCTTCCGCTCGAGGATCGCCTTCGACTTGGGCCCCGGAATCTCCGTCCGGAGCTCGATCGCGCGCGTCACCGCCATTGACGCTGACGATAGCGCAGCGGCCGGTCGCATGCATACGTGAATAACGCTCATGCAGGCGGCTGCAGCGCGGGCGGCGTCGTAGAGGCCCTCCGGCGTTCCAGAGCAGGAAGCCGCTGCGTGTGCAGGCCAGCGCGCCGCCGCGACCTGCGCCTGCACGTCGTCGGGCGTGTAGGTGCGGCCGAGCGAGAAGTCCTGCAGCCAGGGCGTGAGCCTCGCCTTGCGGCCCTCGAGCGCGCGTCTGGAAGTCGAGCAGCGAGTGCGTCACCGTCTGACCGGGCGCGGCGTTCGGGTCGGAGAGGTTGTACTCGCCGGGCTGTAGTGCGACGGGTAGACCATCGGGTAGACCGCGTCGACGTAGCGCGAGATCGCGCCGCGGCACCTGGCCGATGCCGAGGTCGTGCGGTCGCCGAGAGCCCGAAGACGTCCACCGAGACGCGCGCGCCGAGCGGGTGCAGCCGCTTGCCGGCGTACTGCGACGAACGCCGGGATCGTCCAGCGACATCGGCTGCGTGTGCGCTGCCCGGGTAGCGGATCAGCGAGATGTCGCCGTCGCTCGGGAAGCGCACGTAGTCGAACTGGATCTCGTCGAAGCCCGCCTTCGCGGCGGCCGCCGCCGAGGTCGACGTTGTACGTCCAGACGCGCCGGTCGTACGGGTTCGTCCAGCCGAGGCCTGCCGTTCGTGTCGCCAGACGCGAGCCGTCGCTCGAGCGGATCGCGAGGTCCGGGCGCTGTCTCGGCGAGCACCGGATCCTCGAAGGTGACGACGCGGCCGATCAGGTAGACGCCCGTGGCGTGTGCGAGCTTGCGCGACCTGTTCGCGCGTTGTAGTACGGCGCGGCCGCGCCGGTGCGCCTGGCGAGCGGCGACGGCCGAGGCACGAAGCCGACCTCGCCGTCCTCGTCCTTGACGTCGAGCTCGATCGTGTTCAGGCCGGGCATGCGCCAGGTACTCGCTGCAGCTTTCCGCGCAGCGAGGCGAGGCCATCGTGACGTGGACGCCGCGGATCTCGTCCGGCACTGCGCGCGTGGATGACTGGCGCGTCCTGCGACGCGCGCGCCTGCGCGTGCCGCTCGTCGATCGTGCCCGCCGCCGACCGCCCGCGCGCCGAGCGTGATGCCGGCCGCGAGCGCGAGCAGGACGCAGCCCGCCACGGTCCGCCGGCGCCGGACCTGCCGCCGGCGCCGTGCTGCTCGGCGGCGCTCGCGCGACGGAGCGTGCTGGTCGGTATCGGCCATCGAAAGGACGCGCAGCATAGACGCGTCGCAGGCCGCACCGGCAAGGCCCGGGGCGGCTTCCAGACGGCGTCGCGAGCGACCGCCTTAGAATCGGCGCTCGTGGTCCTCTCCGACCGGACGATCGGCGGCTGCTCGACGGAGGGCCGGATCGGCATCGACCCGTACGACGAGGCGCTGCTCCAGCCGTCGAGCGTCGACGTGCGCGTCGACCGCTTCTTCCGCGTCTTCCACAACGCGCGCTACCCGTTCATCGACGTCAAGCAGCCGCAGGAGGAGCTGACCGAGCTCGTCGAGATCGACGACGAGCGGCCGTTCATCCTCCACCCGGGCGAGTTCGTGCTCGGCTCGACGCTCGAGCGCGATCGCGCTGCCGGACGACCTCGTCGCGCGGCTCGAGGGCAAGAGCTCGCTCGGGCCGGCTCGGCCTGCTGATCCACTCGACCGCCGGCTTCATCGACCCGGGCTGGGACGGCCACGTGACGCTCGAGCTCTCGAACGTCGCCAACCTGCCGATCACGATCTACCACGGGATGAAGATCGGCCAGCTCTCGTTCGTGCAGCTGACCGAGCCGGCGCGAGACGCCGTACGGCTCGGGCGAGCTCGGCTCGAAGTACCAGGGCCAGCAGGGCCCGACGCCGAGCCGCTACTGGCAGAACTTCTAGCGTGCGCAAGACCGCGCAGACGAGCTGGAGCTCGACCGATCGAGGCCGTCTGCGCGTCGTTCTCCCACCGACCAGCGACCCCCGGTCATGATCGCCGCGGCGCCCTGCACCGTGTGCTGCGCCGACCGCACGGCGTAATCCGGCAGCCAGCGAGACCCAGCCCTTCGGACAGACGTGACGTGAACTGCTGCGTCCCCTGGTCCGGCCAGATCCCGGAAGGTGGTGATCTTGATCGCGAGGCGCTCGGGCTTGGCGCCGGCGGGACGGACGACGGTCAGGCAGTTGCCGTACAACGCCACCTTCTGGGCGCTCGACGAGCCGTTGAAGACGACGAACGAGAACCCGCCCAGGTGCATCTGACGCCTTGCGGACGCTGATGCGGGCCGCTGCGCCGGGGCATACGGCCGGCCACGCTGCGACGGCGAGCGGTCGAACCCGATCCCCGCCGGAGCCGTGCGCGAGACGGGCACGACGAGACTCGACGGCGCTCGACTGCCCCGTGAAGCACCCTGCGGTGAACCGCACCTGCTTCTGCTTCAAGGTCAGGCGAGGCTTCCCGGCCGATGAGCTGAGCTTGCGGCACGAGACGACGACGGTCACTTCTGGTCGCCGTTCGTGACCGGGTTCCCGAACCGAATGCGTACGCGCGCAGTCCGGCCGGACGCGATGCTGAGCAGGTCACTCCCGGCGCGGGGTTGGAGACCCCTGCACTCGACGCGACGTAGCCCGGGCGCAGGTGACCGCGAAGCTCGTGATCGCGTTCGCCGGCAGAGCCTGAGAATGAAGAGCGCCGGTGCCAGGACGACCTGGCGAGCGACGACGGCGCGGCCAATGCAGCCGCGACCGAAACCAGCACGATGACCCACCTACGCATTCGCCGCAGTACCTCTCACGACCCTACAACAGCAGGATCGTAGAATCGAGCGGCATGATCCTGGTCACCGGCGGTAACGGCTTCGTCGGCCCGAAGATCGTGCGCGCTGCGCGAGCAAGACCTCCCGGTGCGCGCTCTGGTGCGCCGCCCGGGGATCGCTCGGCGGCCACCCTCGCGGCCCGGGGCTCGGAGCTCGTCCAGGGAGACATGACGGATGCGGAGAGCCTCCGCCGCGCAGCGGAAGGAGCCGAGGTCGTCGTCCACCTCGTCGCGATCAGGCAGGGCTCCGACGACGACTTCCGGCAGGTGATGGAACAGGGGACACGCGATCTCGTCGCGGCCGCGAAGGACGCCGGTGTGCGGCGCTTCGTGCTGATGAGCGCCCTCGGAACGAGCGAGGAGACGAAGGATCTCGTGCCCTACTACCGCGCCAAGTGGGAGATGGAGCAGACCGTCCAGGGCTCGGGCGTCGAGCATGTGGTCTTCCGCCCGAGCTTCGTCTTCGCCGGCGACGGCGGGATCCTGCCGACCTTCACGAAACTGGCATCGCGTCGCCCCCGTCACGCCGATCATCGGCTCGGGCACGCAGCGCATCCAGCCGATCTGGATCGACGACGTCGCCGCCTACTTTGCGGCTGGGGTCGACAAGCCGGAAGCGGCGAACCGGATCTTCGAGCTCGGCGGGCCCGACGCCGTGAGCTGGAACGAGTTCTGGCAGCGGCTGAAGCGCGAGCTCGGCCAGCGCCGGCCGAGCGTCCACGTGCCGATGGGTCTCATGCGGCTGAACGCCCTCGTCACCGAGCGACTCCCGGGAAACATTCCCTGACGCGGGATCTGCTGACGATGCTCGAGCACGGGGACAACGTCACCTCGAACGACGACGCAGTCCGGACGTTCGGCCTGACCCTCGCTCCGCTCGACGAACAGCTCCGCCGCGCGACCTGAAAGAACGAGGGCCGCACGACGGCGGCCCTCGATTCCGGTTACCAGCGCTGTAGTGGTAGAGGCGCTTCCGACCGGTCGATGCTGCTACCGGCGGCGCGTGATCGCGAGTCCCCCACGCTGGCTAGGCGGTTCCCCGTCAGGTCCCGGGGACGGCACCTCTACCCGCTGGTACCTCCACTGCCCGTACTGTGAAGAATTCACTCCGGACCACCTCCTTTCCGCGGTAGCAGCACTCTAGCGTACTGCGGAGGACTACCGAGAGCTCGAGTCCGCGGTCCTGCGGGACGGTCACGCTCACGAGGGTCGGGTCGGACTGGCGCGCCGCGCGAGTAGGCGGCCAGCACGTCCTCGTGCGAGAGGACGTTGTCGGCGATCACGACCGCCGCCCGGCTCGAGCTTCGTGCGGGCCGGGCTGAAGAGCTGCCTCGTAGTCGCTCCTTCTCGGCGTCGAGGAAGACGACGTCGAAGACGTCCGTCGATCCCCGGGAGCGATCTCCGAGGGCGTCGCCCGTCGATCAGCTCGGCCCAGTCCTCGAGCCCGGCCTCCGCGACGTTCCGCCGCCAGGCCTCGACCTTGGCCGGATCGTTCTCCAGCGAGAGCACGCGGCCGCCGAGGTACCGGACGCCGGCGCCGAGCCAGATCGAGGAGTAGCCCCGCGAGCCCCCGATCTCGAGCACCTCGCAGTCGGTCTGCGGAGCGACGAAGCGCGAACAGGAACTGCCCCGTCGTGCGGCGCCACCTGCCGCGCGCGCTGCTCCTCGGAACGCCGCGCGCCCGCTCGTCGGCGTCCTCGGCTTCGAGCCGAGCGAGCACGGCCCGGACGCGATCGTCGAGCACGCTCGGAGCCTACTTGCCCGTAGAAGTGTTCACGCGCGTGTGCATCCGGGTCCCGACCCGCCCCCTGCCATGGCGTTCAGCCTACTTCCGGCGGGCGCACGCGTCTGTCACGTGTTCGTCTCGACTTCGTGACTTCGCGCTCAGACCGGCAGCGCGCGCGGCGGCGAACGCGCGCTCGGCCGGCTCGCGCGCAGGGCACGTGGCCAGATGGTCGTTGACCACCCCGCACGCCTGCATTGCCGCATACACCGTCGTCGGACCGACGAAGCGGAAGCCTGCCCGGCGGAGCGCCTTGGACAGCTCCACGGATTCCGGAGTCGTCGACCGCCAATCCGCAGCCGAGCGCGGCGCGCGACCGGGCTTCACTCGATGTGACCAGACGAGCTCCGGGAGCGGGCTGCCCGAGTCCCTCAGCGCAACCGTCGCCCGAGCATTCGCGATCGTCGCCTCGATCTTGCCACGGTGCCGAACGATGCCTGCGTCGGCGAGGAGGCGTTTCACGTCGCGTTCACCGAACCGCGCCACGCGCTCGGGATCGAAGTCGCTGAACGCCGCGCGGAACGACTCGCGCTTGCGGAGGATCGCGTCAGCCACGAGAGGCCCGACTGGAAGCCCTCGAGGCACAGCCGCTCGTACAGACCCCGCTCGTCGACCACCGGCCGCCCCCACTCCTCGTCGTGGTAGGCGTTGTAGAGCGGATCGGAGCTCTCCCAGCAGCGGTCTTCCCACCGCCCGACGATACCTCCCGAACCCGGCTAGTAGCCCCCGCCACCGCCGCCGGTGTTGCCGCCGGTGGTGTTCATGTTCGTCGTGCCGGTGGAGCCGCCGCCCTCCGCCGCTGTTGTTGCTGCTGCTGCCGCAGCCGGCCAGGAAGAGCGCCCTGAGCAGCAAGCCGAGCGCGAGCTTCTTCATCCAACCTCCTTTCGCAGGTCCCTACGCGGAGGCGGAAAGACCGGTTTCAGGCAATGACGACCTTGACCATCCCGTCCTCGACGCGTGACGGGAAAGGTCTCGACCGGGCACGACGGCCGGCAGCGACAGCGGCCGGCCGGTGCAGATCTCGATCCGCGCGCCGTGCCGCGGACAGACCGCGTACCCCTCCTCGACGTCGAAGTCGCCCTCGCAGAGCGGGCCGTCGTCGTGCGAGCAGCGATCCTCGATCGCGCAGTAGCGCGCCGTCCAGGTTGTAGACGCCGACCGAGATCGCGCCCGCGTGGACGATCTTCACCGAGCCGGGCGGGAGCTCGTCGACCGGCGCGACGTCGAGCTCGGCCATGCCAGCGCTACTTCAGCTCGAGCTCGTCGAGGCCGGCCCACTCGTCGGGCAGCGGCGTTCCCTTGGCCCGGTGGAGCGCGACCTTGAGCACGCCCAGGCCCGAGCAGCGCGCACTTGAGCCGGATCGGCGTCAGCGGGATGCCGATCTCCTCGAGCAGCTCCTCCTTGGGCAGCGCCGGCGACCTCGCGCGGCCGTTCCGCCCTTGACCATCTCCATCAGCATCGAGGTCGCCGCCTGGCTGATCGCGCAGCCGCGCCCGGAGAACTTCACCTCGTCGATCGTCTCGCCGTCGTCCGCGAACTGCGACGTAGATCGTGACCTCGTCGCCGCAGAGCGGGTTCATGCCCTCGGCCTGAGCGTCGGCGTCCTCGATCACCCCGTGCCCGCGCGGGTTCTTGTAGTGGTCGAGGATGACCTCGCGGTACAGGTCGCTCACACCATCGCCTAGCCACGCAGGATCTTTCCGGGCCTTGTGCAGGCCGTCGACGAGCCGGTCGATCTCCTCCGGCAGCGTGTAGAGGTAGAAGCTCGCGCGGTTCGTCGCCGCCACGCCGAGCCTCTGCCATCAGCGGCTGGCAGCAGTGGTGGCCGGCCCGGATCGCGACGCCTTCCGAGTCGAGCACCTGCGCCACGTCGTGCGGGTGGATGCCCTCGACGTTGAACGAGACGATGCCCGCGCGCGCCGCTCGGGCGGCGGCCCGTACGGCGTGATCCCGCCGACCTCGGCGAGCCGGTCGAGCGCGTACGCGGCGAGCTCGTGCTCGTGCTGCTCGATCGCCTCGAGCCCGACCTCGCCGACGTAGTCGATCGCCGCGCCGAACCCGACCGCCTCGGCGATCGGCTGCGTGCCCGCCTCGAACTTCGCAGGGCAGCTCGCCCCAGGTCGTCTCCTCGAGACGTGACCGAGCGGATCATGTGCCCGCCGAGGTTGAACGGCTCCATCGCCTCGAGCAGCTCGAGCGCGCCCCCAGAGCGCGCCGACGCTCGCTCGGCCCGCACAGCTTGTGCGACGGAGAAGGCGAGGAAGTCGCAGCCGAGCGCCTGGACGTCGACGCGCGTGATGCGGCGCCGCCTGCGCCGCGTCGACGACCATGATCGCGCCGTGGCTCGTGCGCCCAGGCGGCGAGCCTCTCGACCGGGTTGACCGTGCCCGAGCGAGTTCGAGACGAGGTTGGTCGCGACGACCTTCACCTTGCCCTGCGCCCGCGAGCTCGTCCAGAGCCGTCGAGCCGGAGCTCGCCGCTGTCGTCGAGTCGGCAGCATCCGGAAGTCGGCGCCCGTGCGCTTGGCGATGTACTGCCACGGCACGAAGTTCGAGTGGTGCTCGAGCTCGGTCACGAGCGACGACGTCGCCCGGCCCGAGGTTGTCGAGCCCCCAGGCGTAGGCGACGAGGTTGATCGACTCCTGGTCGCGCTGCGGGTGAAGATCACCTCGCGCGCCGACGGCGCGTTCACGAACGCGCGCGCCTTCTCGCGCGCTCCCTCGTAGCCTGCGGTCGCGCGCTCGGAGAGCGTGTAGACGCCGCGATGCACGTTCGCGTACGAGGTCTCGTAGAACTCGCGCAGCGCGTCGAGCACCTGCCGCGGCTTCTGCGAGCTCGCCGCGGAGTCGAGGTACGCGAGCGGCTTTCCGTGGATCTTCTGCTCGAAGATCGGGAAGTCGGCGCGCAGCTGCTGCGCGTCGAGCGTGGATCGAGCTGTCACGGCCACAGGGCTATCGTACCGAGGCATCGGGTCATGAAGTTCCGCGCCACAGCCGCCTTCTGCTCGCAACGATCCCGCTCGCCGCGGGTGCGGCAGCTCGGGCGGAAATGCGAGCTCACCCGGGGGAAGCTCTTCGCGAGCTCCGGCTGCGGCAGCTGCCACACCCTCAAGGCCGCGGACGCGAAGGGCCAGGTCGGGCCGAATCTCGACGAGCTGAAGCCCGACGCGTCGACCGTCGAGCATCAGGTGCGCGTAGGTGGCAACGGCATGCCGTCCTTCGGCAGCAAGCTGACCTCGCGCCAGATCACGCTCGTCGCCGACTTCGTCGCCGACTCCTCGCGCAGCTCGAGCAAGGTCGCAGCCTTCAAACCGGACGACACGACCGTCGCGGGCTGCGAGCGCGAGAAGGCAGGTCCCGCCTGCTTCCGTCGGGCATTCGGCGAACGTCGCCTACAACGATGGCCCGGAGAAGGCGCTCGCGCTGCTCGGCAAGGACGACCTGTCGATCCCGGCGGTTCACGCCGACTGCCACCAGATCTCGCACGCGAGTCGGCCACGGGCCGTTGGCCCACTTCAAGAACAACCCGGCCCAAGCGCTCGCCCACGGAGGGATGACCTGCAACTCGGGCTACTACCACGGCGTGATCGAGCGGGCGTTCGCCGGCGTCCCGCGCGAGGAGGTCACGCGGATCGCGCGGCGCCTCTGCACCGGACAGGCGGTCACGAAGGAGGAGTTCCTGCTCTACCAGTGCGTCCACGGGCTCGGACACGGACTGATGATCTACAGCGGGCTACGATTTGCCGTGGTCACTCCAGACCTGCGACCGGCTGCAGTCCGACTTCGACCGCGTCTCGTGCACCGGCGGCGTCTTCATGCAAAACCTGATGCCGGGCATGGGCACCTCGCGCTACCTGCGCAAGAGCGACCCGATCTACCCGTGCAACGCCGTCGCGGAGCGGCACAAGGTCTACTGCTACCTGATGGTCACCTCCCGGATCCTGAGCCTCGACGGCTACAACTGGCACAAGACGGCTGACTGGTGCCGGCGGAGCGAGAAGGGCTGGGTTGCGACCTGCTTCCAGTCGTACGGACGCGACGCGTCCGGCTTCAGCCAGTACCAGCCGCAGCGCACGGTCAGGCTCTGCCTCGAGGCGGGCAACGACGCGGGCGAATGCCTCTACGGCGCTGCGCGCGACTACGGCAACAACTACGCGGGCGGCGTGGAGGCGGCACGGCTCTGCAACCTCGCGCCGGCGCGCCCGCGCGGCCGTTGCTTCGAGGGCATCGGCACGATCCTCGGCACGCTGCACCGCTACGGGAACGAGCGCAAGTCGGCCTCGCAAGGCCGTCACGCCGGCCCGTTACCGACCCGACTGCTACCGCGGCGCAGCGATCACCTGAGCATGCTCACGGGTCTCGCCGCCCGCGTGTCGCTCTGGAACCGCCGGCGCAAGCTCGCGCTCTTCTGCGACGAGCTGCGCCCAGCGCCGAGAGACGACCGTCGTCGACGTCGGCGTCGGCGACACCGGCTTCGACACCGAGCCCGGTGTCGCGCTGAGCCACAACTTCTTCGAGGCGCTGTACCCGTGGCCCGAGCGGATCACGGCCGTGAGCGACGTGCCGCTTGCCGAACTTCGCCCAGGAGTTTCCGATCGGTCAGCTGCGTGACGGCCAGCGGGACCGACCTCCCGTTCGAGGACGACGCCTTCGACATCGCCTTCTCGAACGCGGTCATCGAGCACGTGGGCGGCCGTGACGAGCAGCGAGCGGTTCGTGCACGAGCTCTGCCGCGTGGCGCCGCGCGTGTTCGTCTCCACCCGAACCGCTGGTTCCCGGTCGAGGTGCACACGCTCATGCCGTTCGTCCACTGGCTCCCGCGGATGCCCGCGACCGGGTTTTCGCCGCCCTCCGTCGAGACGCGTGGGCCGGGTCGAGCTCCTGGATCAACGGGAGCTGCTTGGGCTGTTCCCAGCCGAAGCCACAACCCGGGTCGTCGAGTCGAAGATCACGATCACGGTGATAGCGACCCGCCCTCCGCACGATCCGACCGAGCCGAGCTCTAAGTAACAGACTGTTACTTGATCACGGTTTTGGCTCAGGCATGACGCAAGCCCGTGCGCCTTTGGCCGGCACCCTGGATGACGTGGGCTTCTTCGCGCCTCGCATTCCATCCCGCCTGGTCAACGAGATCGAGCGTCTCGCGGGCAGGCCGTATCGCCCGGCCGAGATCTGTCGTCTGGTCGGAGAAACGGCTGAGCACCTCGGATACCGCCGTCCGAGCTACGAGCAGGTTCGGTTGCTGGTGAGGCAAGCGCGCCGTGCGCCGACGAAGCTGTCGACTGCGGAGGTGCTCCTCGACATCGGACTGCGATCACGCCATCCGAACGCGCTCGTCGGACACCGTCTCCGGCGTCAACACGCTCTACCGGAGCAAGTAACAGACTGTTACTTGAGGCTTGCGCTTGGGGAATGCGGGCCTCGAGGGCGCTCGTGACCGCTTCGCGAACCGGCTCGAGCTCGATCCGGTCGAGCACGTCCTGGAAGAAGCCGCGGACGATCAGGCGCTCGGCCTCGGCGCGCGAGCAGCCCGCGGGCCATCAGGTAGAAGAGCTGCTCGCGGTCGACCCGGCCCACGCGTCGCGCCGTGGGTGCAGCGCACGTCGTTCGCCAGGATCTCGAGGCCCGGGATCGGCACCGCGTGCGCGGTCGGAGAGAGCATCAGGTTGCGGCACTCCTGGTAGGCGTTCGTCTTCTGGGCGTCCTCGCTCGACCCGGATCATCCCGCGCCAGACCGCGGTCGCGGTGTCGCGCAGGGCGCCCTTGAAGGCGAAGTCCGACTCGGTGTTCGGCGCCATGTGCTCCTGGAAGGTGTCGTAGTCGAGGTGCTGGTCGCCGTCGGCGAAGTACGCGCCGGTGACGCGCGACGTCGCGCCCGGCCCGGCCAGATCGTTCTGGATCCAGCACCTTGCCCTTCTTCGAGCCGAAGCCGCCGCGCGACCCAGTCCAGCTCGGCGTCGCGCTCGACGCGCGCGTGGTGCGAGGCGAAGTGCCACGTCTCGCGCGAGAGGTTCTGCAGCGACACGTACTCGAGCTTCGCGGCCTGCTCGACGAAGAGCTCGGTGACGCCGTTGAAGTACCCGTGCAGATCGGGTGACGTCGACGAATACTCCTCGACGAGCGAGAAGCCGAGAGCCCTCCTCGGCGATCACGAGGAGACGCCAGAAGAGCGAGGCGCCCTCGATCGCGTTCACGACGCGCACGAACAGCGGCCGCTCGAGCTCGAGCCCGCCCGGCACGTGCACGAGCAAACCGTGCTTCCACGCCGCAGCGTTGTGCGCGGCGAACTTGTCGTCCTGCCAGCCCACGAGCGAGCCGAGCCGCTCCTGTGCCTCGTCCAGTGGCTCGAAGCGGATCTCGTTCGGCGCGCGGGTGATCTCGATCCCGGTCTCGGTGACGACGGCCTCCGCGGCCACCTCGAGCTCGAGCATCGACCCCGGCGCCGACGCCGCTGTTCGCCCTTCGCCGTCGAACGCCTCGGGATCGAACCCGCGCAAGTCGGTGAAGCGCCAGTGCTCCTCGGTCGTGTCGGGGAGCGGCAGCTCGCGGTAGCGCTCGAGCGCCTCGGTCCTACTCATAGGGCTTGTACCTCCGGTGCAGGATGAGCGCGTTCCCGTCGGGATCGAGGCAGACCGCCATCCGGCAGACGCCGGTGTCACCCGAGCCGACGAACTCGACGCCCTTCGCCTCCGAGTCCTTCCTGCGCGGCCTCCACGTCGGGAACCCGGACGGCGAACCCGCCGATGCTCGGCGTGAACTCGATCCCTTCCCTTCTCGGGCTCCCAGAACGTGAGCGTCACCCGACCGGCCGTCAGCTCGCCCGGGTTGTGCGCGTCCGGAGGCAGGCCGAGAACGTCGCTGGTACCACGCCTGCGCGCGCTCCGCGTCCCGGGTCGCGATGTTGATGAAGTCGACTCGCTCGACCTGCGTCACGGTGTGCTCCCGTCCGCGTACGGCGCGTAGCGGCGATGGAGCTGGAGCGTGTTGCCGTCCGGATCGAAGAAGACGGCAATGTGGCAGACCCCGAGTCGATCGTCTCGCCACCGAGCTTCACGCCCTCGGCCTCGAGCTTGGCCCTCGCCTCCTCGACATCGTCGACCCGAAGGCGCGATCGGCATCTGGTGCGGCCGCGCCTCGAAGTCCGGGCCCATCGCCTCGGGCGAGACGAGCGCGAGCGTCACGTTGCCGAGCTCGTACTCGACCCAGCGCTCCCCGGAATTCGGGTTGCGCTTCAGGCCGAGCGTCTGGCCGTAGAACTCGTCGGCGCGAGCGAGGTCTTGAACGGGGACAGCTACGAAGTCGGCGCGCTCGACCCCGAGATCAGCCAACCGACCCTTCCATCTGCAGCTGGATCAGGCGGTTCATCTCGACCGCGTACTCGAGCGGGAGCTCCTTCGTGATCGGCTCGACGAAGCCGGACACGATCATCGCCGACGCCTCGGCCTCGGAGAGCCCGCGCGACATCAGGTAGAAGAGCTGCTCCTCGCCGATCTTCGAGACCGTCGCCTCGTGGCCGATGTCGACCTCGTCCTCGTCGATCTTGATGTACGGGTAGGTGTCGGAGCGCGACTCCTCGTCGAGGATCAGCGCGTCGCAGACGACCTTCGACTTCGCGCCCGTGGCGCCCTTCGCCACCTCGAGCAGCCCGCGGTAGCCGGCGCGGCCGCCGTCCTTCGAGATCGACTTCGAGGTGATCACCGAGGTCGTGTTCGGCGCGATGTGGACGCACTTGCCGCCCGCGTCCTGGTGCTGGCCCTTGCCGCGCGAAGGCGATCGAGAGCACCTCGCCGTGGGCGCGCTCGCCGAGCAGCCAGATCGCCGGGTACTTCATCGTCAGCTTCGAGCCGAGGTTGCCGTCGACCCACTCCATCGTCGCGTCCTCGTAGGCGACGGCGCGCTTCGTGACGAGGTTGTAGACGTTGTTCGACCAGTTCTGGATCGTCGTGTAGCGGCAGCGCGCCGTCGGCTTGACGATGATCTCGACCACCGCCGAGTGCAGCGAGTCGGTCGAGTAGATCGGCGCCGTGCAGCCCTCGACGTAGTGCACGTAGGCGCCCTCGTCGACGATGATCAGCGTGCGCTCGAACTGGCCCATGTTCTCCGCGTTGATGCGGAAGTAGGCCTGGAGCGGCATCTCGATCTTCACGCCCGGCGGCACGTAGATGAACGAGCCGCCCGACCAGACCGCCGAGTTGAGCGCCGCGAACTTGTTGTCGTTCTGCGGGATGATCGTGCCGAAGTACTGCTTGACGAGCTCCTCGTGCTCGCGCAGGCCGGAGTCCATGTCCAGGAAGATCACGCCCTTGTCCGTCGAGGTCCTCCTGGAGCTTGTGGTAGACGACCTCGGACTCGTACTGCGCGCCGACGCCCGCCAGGTACTTCTTCTCGGCCTCGGGGATGCCGAGCTTGTCCCAGGTGTCCTTGATCTCGGAGGGCAGGTCCTCCCAGGAATTCGCCTGCTTCTCGGTCGGACGGATGTAGTAGAAGATGTTCTCGAAGTCGATCTCGGACAGGTCGCCGCCCCACTCGGGCAGCGGGCGCGCCCGGAAGTACTCGAGCGACTTGAGGCGGAACTTGCGCATCCACTCCGGCTCGTTCTTGTGCTCGGAGATCGACGCGACGAGCTCGGGCGAGAGCCCGCGGCCGGACTTGAAGAAGTAGTTCTCCTCGTCGTGAAAGCCGTACTTGTAGTCGTTGCCGATCCCGGCGACGACTTCGGTTTCAGGAGTTGCTGCCATTGCTCCTTCCGTTTGCGGCGCCGAAGCCTCGTAGCCCTCGGCTTCCAGCCTGTGGGCGAGCTCTGCCCCGCCTTCCTCAACGATACGCCCATCCACGAAGACGTGGACGAAATCCGGCTTCACGTAGTTGAGGATGCGCTGGTAATGCGTGATCACGAGGGCGCCGGTCTCGGTTCCGACCAGGTCGCCTACGCCCTCGGCGACGATCTTGAGCGCGTCGATGTCGAGCCCTGAGTCGGTCTCGTCGAGCACGGCGATGCGCGGCTTCAGCATCGCCATCTGCAGGATCTCCACGCGCTTCTTCTCGCCGCCCGAGAAGCCGTCGTTCAGGTACCGCTGAGCCAGCTCGCGCGGACCTTCAGCTTCTCCATCGCGGCGAGCAGCTCGGTGCGGAACTCCGGGATCTTGATCGGGTCGTCCTCGCCGTCGTTGCGCGCCTTGCGGATCGCGTTGATCGCAGACCGGAGAAAGCTCGTCACGGTCACGCCCGGGATCGCATGCGGGTACTGGAAGGCCAGGAAGAGCCCGCTTCTGCGCGCGCTCGTCGGCTTCGAGCCTCGGTCACGTCCTCGCCGTCGAAGAGGATCTGGCCCTCGGTGATCTCGTACGCCGGATGGCCCATGAGGGCGTAGGCGAGCGTCGACTTGCCGGACCCGTTCGGGCCCATGATCGCGTGGATCTGGTTCGTGTCCACGGCGAGGTCGACGCCCTTGACGATCTCAGTGCCGTCCTCGAGCGCGACGTGCAGGTTCTTCAGTTCGAGCAAAGCCATCGGAGTGGTGAGCGCGCGTGAAGCGCGCCCGTGGAGGACATGCTGAGCGATCATCCCTCCCGGAGAGCGCATCCGGCACTCAGCTGGGGGTGCCCCATGGCGGGTGACCGAAACCCCAGCTAACCTAGGTCCATGCCGGAGATCGGCATCACCGGGCTCATCGTCATCCTCGTCGTCGCGCTGCTCGTCTTCGGGCCGAAGCGCCTGCCTGAAATCGGTCGCTCACTCGGCCAGTGGAATGCGCGAGTTCAAGGACTCGGTCACCGGCGAGCCGACGAGAAGGCCGAGCTGCCTGCCTCGTTCCGGCGACGAGTCCCCGCCTCCGCCGACGTAGGGTCGTGACCATGCTCCCGCGGCGCCTTCGCCACGGCGAGGAGGCCACGCTCGTCGAGCACCTCGGCGAGCTGCGGACGCGCCTGATCATCTGCCTCGTCGCGCTCGCGGTGGCGTTCGCGCGTCACCTACGCCTTCCACGGCCACATCCTCGCACTGGCTCAACCGGCCGCTGCCCGGACCGGTTCCAGCGAGCCGGTGACGTTCAGCCCGATCGAGCCGTTCACGACCTCCGATCATGGGTCGAGCCTCTGGGCCGCCGCTCCTGCTCGCGCTCCCGGTCGTCTTCTGGCAGCTGTGGGCGTTCCTCGCACCGGCGTTCGAGGAGCACAAGCAACGCGTCGATGGCTGCGCTGGTGGCCTTCGCGACCGTGCTCGGGCGTCGGCGGAGTCGCCTTCGGCTACTTCGTCATCTTGCCGCCCGGCGATCCACTTCCTGACGAGCTACGACTCGTCCTACTACACGATCCAGCATCCGGGCGCGCGACTACTACCGCTTCGTCGACGCTTCGTGCTGCTCGGGGTGGCGATCGCGTTCGAGGTGCCGGTCTTCGTGCTCGCGCTCGTGCGCCTGCGCATCCTGACCGCCGCGCAGCTCCGCAGCACCTGGCGCTTCGGCATCTTCGCGATGACGGTGATCGGCGTGCATCCTCCCCGGCGTCGACCCGGTCTCGACGATCCTCTCCGTGATCCCGCTCGTCGCGCTCTACGTGCTCGTCGATCGGCCTCGCGACCTTCCTCGAGCCGCGCTGGCGCTCCGACGCGGGCCCGCACCGATACCCGAATGAGCTACCCGAAGATCGAGCTGCACGTCCACCTCGAGGGGACGGTGCGGCCGGCGACGCTGCTCGAGATCGCGCGGCGCAACGACTACGCCGCTCCCTGCCGAGACCGAGGAAGGGCTGCGCGAGCTCTACGACTTCCGCGACTTCGCGCACTTCATCGAGGTCTGGATCCTGACCACGAACGCGCTGCAGCACGGCGGAGGACTTCCGCCAGGTCGTCGTCGACTACGCGGCCGAGGCCGCCTCGCACGGCGCCGTCTACCTCGAGGCGATCTTCTCGCCGAGCCGAGCGCGTCCGGCGCGGGGTCGGCTGGGACGAGATCTTCAGCGGCTACTGCGACGGGGCGCAGGAGGCGCGCGAGCTGCACGGCGTCGAGATGCGCCTGACGCCCGACATCGTCCGCGGCTTCCCGCTCGACGAGGCCGAGCAGGTCGTTCGCTACTCCGCGCGAAGTACCGCGAGCGCGGGGTCGTCGGCGTCGGCCTCGGCGGCCTCGAGGCCGACTTCCCGCCCGAGCCGTACGAGCCGGCGTTCGCGCTCGCGCGCGACGCTGGGCCTCGCGCTCGGTGCCGCACGCCGGCGAGGTCGCCGGGCCGCCGTCGGTGCGCGGCGCGCTCGAGGAGCTCGAGCCCGACCGGCTCCGGCACGGCATCCGGGCGGCCGAGGATCCCGGCGCTGCTGCGGGAGATCGCCGACCGCCGGATCGTGCTCGACGTCTGCCCGATCTCGAACCTGCGCACGCGGCGTCGTCGGCTCGCTCGGAGGAGCACCCGCTGCCGCAGCTCGCTCGCCGCCGGCGCGCGCTGCTCGATCTCGACCGACGACCCGGCGATGTTCGGCACCGACCTGGCGCCGCGACTACGAGGCGGCGACCTCGCTCGGGCTCGACCCGCGCGACGTCTACGAGGCCGGGCTCGAGGGCGCGCTCTGCGACGAGGCGACGAAGTCGCCGGCTGCGCGGTCGGTGATTCCTGCGCCTGGGACGACCTCGGCGCCCGCGAATGGCAGGTACCCTAGGCGTCCGCTATGGCCCGAGGAGCCGCATCAGACGCAGCGCAAAGCAGCGCGCCAAGCACGCGCAGCCGAAGCGCTCGAAGAGCTCGGCGCCCGCCTGGGAGCAGACAGATGCTTCTTCTCGCGCCTGCGCCGCCACGCGAAGTGGCGTCTTCGTCTTGCTCGCGCTCGTCTTCGTGCGTCGGCTTCGTGGCCTGCTCGGCGTCGGCTCCGGCTCGACCGGGATCAGCGACGTCGCTGCAGGCAACTTCTTCGGCGGCAACACCGGCAGCTCGTCGGCTCGCAGATCAACGACAAGCAGAAGGCGATCGCGCGATCGCCGAAGGACGTCAGCGCCTACCTCGACCTCGCGGGCATCTACCAGCAGCGACAACCAGGAGGCGACCGGCGCTCGCGACGCTTCGCAAGGCGCAGGCGGTCGCGCCGAAGAACCTCGACGTGCTCAACCGGATCGCCGAGCATCTACGGCGGCCGCGCCGAGATCGCGCGGACGAACGCCTACGAACGCGCCGTCTCAGCCGTCTACAGCAGCACGTGTCGACGCCGCCCGGGCTCGACCCGACCTCGCACGCTCGGCCGGCGCTGACCTCGACGAACGCCAGGCGCTGCAGACGCAGCTCAGCTGCGCCGACGAAGGCGTGACGAGCGCCTACCAGAAGATGATCGCGGGCGTACTCGAGGCGAGGACCGCATCAGGGCTGCCGTCGCAGCGGCCGACCTCGCGAGGAGCCGAACGCGCTAGCTGCAGTGCGCCAGCTCGGCCCAGACTCGCGAGACGACGTCACGAACCGCGATCAACGCCTACACGCGGTTCCTCAGAGTCGCGCCGGACAACGCGCAACGCCCAGGCGGTCCGGCAGACCCTCGCAGCAGCTCAAGCGTCCCTCGGCGCAGACCAGACCAGGGTTAGACTCCGGCCCAGCGAGACAGGCCGGATGAACTTCGACATCACCACCGAGCAGCTCGGCGACGACGCCTACGTGATCTCGCTCTCGGGCGAGGTCGACCTCTACACGGCGCCGGAGTTCAAGCAGCAGCTGCTCGACGTGATCGGCAAGGGCGCAAGGACGTCGTCGTCGACTTCTCGAACACGACGTTCATCGACTCGACGACGCTCGGCGTGCTCGTCGGCGGGGTCAAGCGGCCTGCGGACGAACGACGGGCAGCTCTCGCTCGTCTGCAGCGACCGCAACATCACGAAGATCTTCGAGATCACCGGCCTCGACCGCGTCTTCACGATCCACCGGCACGCGCGACGAGGCGGTCGCGGCGCTGATCTTCGTCGGGGCAGCCACGCCGAGCTAGTGCGGCGGCGGCGGCGCGCGTCGTCGCCCTCGCCACCGCGCTGCTCGCGGCCGGCTGCGGCACGGGCGGCATCTCCAAGTCCGGGCGACACCGACCGGGCAAGCAGCTCTTCCTGGCCGAAGTGCGGCGGCTGCCACACGCTCGCCGCGGCCGGGCACGCACGGCAATCAGGGACCGAACCTCGACGATGCGCTTCAGGCTTCGCGGCCGGCAGGGCTTCAAGCAGGTGACGATCGAGCAGGTCGTCCGCGACCAGATCGAGCTCGCCGACGCCGCCGATGCCGGCGAACCTCGTCACGGGCGCCGACGCCGACGACGTCGCCGCCTACGTCGCACTCGGTCGCGGCCAGCCGGTCGCGGTCCCGGCGAAGAACGCGACGAGCGGCAAGGACATCTTCACCGCCGAACTGCGGCAGCTGCCACGCGCTCACGGACGCCGGGACGAGCGGGACGGTCGGGCCGAACCTCGACCAGCTGAAGCCGAGCCTCGCGCATCGTCGCAGCAGCAGGTGACCAACGGCGGCGGCGCGATGCCGGCCTTCAAGGGTCACGCTCACGGCGGCGCAGATCATGGCAGTCGCGAAAGTACGTCTCCTCGGTCGCCGGTCAGGGCTAGAGCGTCCTACTCCGCTCGGCCTCGAGATCCACGACCACGTGGTGGATCGGGACCGCGAACGCGCTCGCGCGCGCTCGGTGACGACGCCTCGCTCGAGCCAGTTCGAGCGGCCCTCGGGATGCGTCGAGATCACGATCTCGTCGGCGCCGAACGTGCGGACCGCGTCCTCGATCGCCTGCAGCGGGTCGCCGTCGCCGACCTCGCCGCTGGCCTGCGACGCCGTTGCGCTGCGAGCTCGGCCAGGCTGCGTGTCGAGCCGCTCGCGGGCCTGCGCCCGCGCCGGGTCCTCGTCGGAGGCCCAGGTGGCTGCAGCGGCGTGTTCAGCGCCGGGCTGACCACGAGCACGCGTGGTGTTGCCCTCGCGAGCGCCAGCTGCTTGATCTGCTCGAGCAGCGGCTCGCCGCCGACGGTCTCGTTCGCGACCACCAGGATCCGCCGCTCGCCTTCGGGCGCGCCTCGATGAGCACTGGCGAGGCCTGCACGGGCGCCCGACGGCGTCGCGCGACGCGCAACCACCACCAGACGACGCCGACGCGTCAGCACGATGAAGACCACCAGGCCCGGCCCAGCGCGTTGATCACCGCCCGCGATCGCGATCAGGGCGAAGTAGACGACCGTGCCGAGCAGGAACCGGAACGCGTCGGCCTCGCTGCGGAGCGGATTCTTCACTGGGACCTCGCTAGAGGATGTAGACGGTCGTGTAGACGACGATCCACATCACGTCGACGAAGTGCCAGTAGATCCCGGGGATCTCGACGCCGTGGTGCTCCTCGCTCGAGTAGTGGCCGCGGAAGGCGCGGATCGTCGCGGCGGCGAGCAGCGTCAGGCCGACGAAGACGTGCGCGCCGTGCAGGCCGGTCAGGCCGAAGAAGACCGAGCCGAAGGCGTCCGGTGTGCGGCGTGAAGCCGATCCGCGAGTACTCGAGCGAGCTGGGTCAGCAGGAAGCGTCGAGCCGAGCAGGAACGTCAGCACGAGCCCGCCCTGCAGGCCCGCAGCGGTTGCCGCGCTTGATCGACTGCAGCGCCCAGTGCATCGTGAAGCTCGAGGTGACGAGGATGATCGTGTTCATCCCCGCGACGAACACCGGCAGCTGGTAGGGCGGCGTCGGCCACGGCGTTCCGGCGGCGACCCGCACGAAGAAGTACGACCGTGAAGAACGAGCCGAAGAGCATGATCTCCGACGCGATGAAGAGGAACATCCCGAGCGTGCGCGCGTCCACGCGCGAGCTCTGGTTCGCGACTGGGCGGATGAGCGGCGTGGGCCTCGGCGTGCGCGCTCATTGCAGACCACCGGCTCCTCGCGGAGCGACCTCGACGTGCTCGACCGGCAGGCCGGTCTGCTTGCGCAGCCGGTTGACCAGGTCGCCGCGCAGCCAGCTGGACGTCTTCTCGCCCGGGAAGGTCGAGACGATGATCTCGTCCACGCGCTCGTCCTGGACCGCCTGGACGGCCGCGGTGAACGGGTCCGGGTGCGCGACCTGGCCGTGCGCGTCGATGCCCTCGCCGCGCAGGATCGTCAGCGCCCGGCGCAGGCGGCGCTCGGCCTCCGGGTGCTCGGCGCGGATCGTCGCTCTGCGGCGAGACGATCAGGAACGCGACGCGGCCCCTGCGCGGCGCGCTCGCGGATCTTCTGCAGCAGCGGCTCGCCGACGACCGTCTCGTTCGCGACCACGAGCACGTTCGCCTCGGCGTCGGCCCGCTCTTCGGTCAGGTCGACCACTACGTGCTCGACCGGGCAGGCCGTCGGCAGCGTCGCTCGATCCGCTCGACCACGTTCCTGCGCAGCCAGCCCGAGCTCTGCTGCGGGTGGGTCGAGACGACGATCTCGTCCGGCGGCGGCTCGAGCGTGCGCGAGCGCGTCGCGGAGTCGCCGCGACCGGGTCGGTCTCGACCACGTGACCCGAGGCCGGGATCCCGGCGGCGCGCAGGGCCTCGAGCGTGCGTCTCCAGCCGCGCGGCCGGCCGCGGCGCGGCGGGTGTCCTCGTAGACGACGTAGCCCTCGCGCGGCTGGTTGACCGGCGTGATCACGGTCACGCGCAGCGGGCCGTCCTCGGCGCCGCCGCTCGAGCGCTGTCGATCAGGCTGCGGCCCGGCGACCGTCTCGTTGGCGATCACGAGGACGTGACGCTCGTCGCCTCACGCTCGCACCTCCTCGACCTCGGTGGCGCGGTCGCCGTTGAAGACGCGCGTGCCGCGCGCCCGGGACGCCGTACTCGTACGGGGTGCCGACCACCTGCGGGATCTCGTCGAAGTTGAAGACCGGCGGCGGCGAGCTCACCTGCCACTCGAGCGTCATCGAGCGCCACGGGTTCGACGGCGCGACTCGGGCCGCAGCGCCAGCTCGTGATCATGTTGTAGAGGAAGACGAGCGTCGAGGCGCCGAGCCCGAACGAGGCGATCGAGATGAACAGGTTGCAGGTCGGCGAAGCGCGGCGCGTAGTCGGCGACGCGGCGCGGCATCCCCTGGATCCCGAGCCAGTGCATCGGGAAGAAGGTCAGGTTGAAGCCGACGAACGTGAGCCAGAAGTGCAGCTTGCCGAGCCGCTCGTTGTACATCCGGCCGGTCATCTTCGGGAACCAGAAGTAGATCCCGGCGAAGATCGTGAACAGCGAGCCGCCGAAGAGCACGTAGTGGATGTGCGCGACGACGAAGTACGTGTCGGAGGTGTGGATGTCGATCGGCACGGCGGCGAGGTAGATCCCGGAGAGCCCGCCGATCACGAACATCGAGACGAAGCCGAGCGCGAACAGCATCGGCGTCTCGAAGTGGATCCGCCCGTCCCATAACGTCGCGAGCCAGGAGAAGACCTTGATCCCGGTCGGGACGGCGATCACCATCGAGGTGACCATCATCGGCACGCGCAGCCAGGGCGCCATCCCGGCGACGAACATGTGGTGCGCCCAGACCGAGAAGCCGAGCACGAGGATCGCCATCAGCGAGAGCGCCATCAGGCCGGTAGCCGAAGATCGGCTTCCGCGCCATCACGGAGATCACCTCCGAGGCGATGCCGAAGCCGGGCAGCATCATGATGTAGACCGCCGGGTGCGAGTAGAACCAGAAGATGTGCTGGTACCCGAGCGGGTAGCCGCCGCGCGGTGAAGTCGAAGAAGTGCGTGTGCATCACCCGGTCGAACATGACGAAGAACTGCGAGCCGGCGATGAACGGCGTCGCGATCACGACGAGCAGCGAGGTGGTGAAGTTCGCCCAGACGAGCAGCGGCATGCGCCAGAAGGTCATCCCCGGCGCGCGCATGGTGATGATCGTGACCAGGAAGTTGAGCGCGGTCATGATCGAGCTCGCGCCCGGCCCACTGGACGCCCATGTTGAAGAAGACGTGTGCCGAGCGGCTGGTGCGACGGAGAGCGGCGCGTAGCCCGTCCAGCCGGCCGCGAAGGCGCCGCCGGGGACGAGGAAGCTCGAGACCATCATGATCCCGGCGATCGGCAGCAGCCAGAACGAGAGCGCGTTCAGGCGCGGGAACGCCATGTCCGGCGCGCCGATCATCAGCGGGATCACGTAGTTGCCGATGCCCGGCGAAGGCCGGGATCACGAACAGGAAGATCATCAGCGCCGCGTGCACCGAGAAGAGCCCGTTGAAGGTCTGCGTTGTCGACGAACTGCATCCCGGGCTGCGCGAGCTCGGCGCGCATGAACATCGCCAGCAGGCCGGCGATCACGAAGAAGACGATCGTCGTGACCAGGTACTGGATCCCGATCACCTTGTGGTCGGTGTTGATCCGGAAGTAGTCGCGCCAGCTGCGTGCGCCGTGGCCTGAGTGGTCCTCGGCCCGCGTCGGCGCGCCGCTCGCGTAGCGCACCCAGTAGTCGAAGCCGCCGAGCCCGGCGAGGAAGCCGAGCGGCACCGTCGTCAGCTCGACGGTCGTGATCACCGAGCCGTTCCAGATCGGGTGCCAGCCCTCGAGCCAGCGGATCGAGCACGACGAGGCCCGGCGCCGATTCCGAAGAAGAGCGGCCATCGATCCACGGCACTGCGCAGCCAGCCCGGCGCGAGCAGGCGATGCGAAGCCGGTCGGGGCGGCCGCGGGCGGCGGTGCTCGGCCTGCGCCTCGTCGGGATGGAAGCCGATCACGGCGTCGCTCACTTGCTGAGCCCTCGGCGAGGTACTTGACGAGCGCGTCGAGCTGCGCCGGCGGCAGCGCTGCTGAAGGTGCTTCGGGCATGACGCCCTTCGGATATCCAGGCGCGACGTAGGCGTTCGGGTCGACGATCGACTGACGGATGAACTGCTCGAGCGGCTGCCCGCTGTCTGCGCGGCCTCGGCGCGAGATCATCGAGGTCCGGCCCGACCGTTCCCTGTCGCGCCCGGCCGGCTTGAACGTGTGGCAGCCGTCGCAGCCGTTCGAGATGAAGAGCGCCTTGCCCGCCTGGGGGCAACGCCGCCGGCACCGTCGCACCGCCGCCGCCCTGCTCGGCTCTTCGCCCACGGAGATGAACTTGTCCTCGTTCAGCACGATCCGCCTGCGAGCGCATCGAGCGCGTGCCCGAGGCCGCAGAGCTCGGTGCAGATCACCGGGAAGGTGCCGAGGCGCTTCGGCGTGATCACGAGCTTCGTCAGCAGGCCGGGGACGGCGTCCTGCTTCTGGCCGAACTGCGGGCACCCAGAACGAGTGGATCACGTCGAGCGACCTGAAGCTGCAGCTGGACGGTCGTGTGGATCGGCAGGCGCAAGGTCGATGAGGTCGCGTTGCCGTAGTCCGGGTACTTGAAGAGCCACGCGAACTGCTGCGCGATGACGTCAGACGACGAGCGGCTTCAGGGGATCGCCGCCCTTCGACTTGCACAGGCCGTTGACGGTGGATTTCTGGGCGGACCTGGCAGCGGAGGCCGAGGCGTGCTGGGCAGCTGCTCGTTCTTCGGCGAGCACGACCGCGCTGACGATCGAGATCGCGGTCACGAGCGCGGCCGGGACCGCCGTCCAGACGATCTCGAGGCCCGTGTTGCCGTGCGTCGGCGGGCCGTCCGTCGTCGTCGTCGGGCCGGCGCGGAACTTGAAGACCGCGTAGACGATCACCGCCGCGACGAGCGCGAAGATCGCGATGCAGATCGCGGTCACGAACCAGAAGACGAAGTCGATCCGGTCGGCCTGCTCGCTCGCCGGGTCGGGCAGCCACGGGATCAGCAGCGCCACCGCCGCGGCGCCCGCGCCGAACAGGATTCCGAGCACGACCAGCTGGACGATCGATCCCCTGCGCACCGGGGCCGAGACTACTCGACGCGGCGGCGCGCCGTGGGGGAAGCGAACGCGCGCTTCCGGAGCCTTAGAAACTCCTGCAACGAGCGAGGTTCAGGGAGCGCTCGAACTGGGTACAGGGAGTCCCCAACCCCGTCAAGGAGGAATGAATGGGACTTGGTGTAGAGCATTCTGCTGATCGCGGCCGGCGCGATCCTCGCCTTCGCGGTCAACGCGACCGTCTCGGGCGTCGACATCCAGGCGGTCGGCTGGATCCTGCTGATCGTGGGGATCGTGGGCGCCGTGCTGTCGATGATCTTCTGGTCGACCTGGGCCGGCCCCGGCTACTGGTCCGGACGCCGCCGCGGGACGTACGTCGAGGACGCACCCCGCCCGGCTACTAGACCGAGCGGAACCCGATTCACCGGGCGGCCGCAAGGCCGCTCCGGTGCGTTGGAACCACACCGGGCGGGTCACAGGTCAGGCATGACCACCGCGGAGGCACGCGCCGACCGGCTCACCTACGAGTTCGTCTCGATCGCGTCGCACGAGCTGCGGGCGCCGATCGCGGTCGTCCACGGGATCGCGGCCACGCTGGATGCGCGCGTGGACGAGCTGCCGGACGAGCAAGTGCACGCGCTGCTCGGGCACCTCGTCGTCCAGACCGACCGCCTGCGCGACCTCGCCGACCAGCTGCTCGATCTCTCGCGGATCGAGTCGGGGGCGCGGCCGAGCCCCGAGCTCTTCGAGCCACGCGAGCTGCTCGCGGAGCTCGTCCCGAGGATCGCCGGCGACCGCGCGGCCAACGTGCGCGTGCTGGTCGAGCCGAGCTGCACGCTCGTCGCCGACCCGGTCGCGTTCGAGCGCGTGGCCACCAACCTGATCCTGAACGCTCTGCGCTACGGCGCACCGCCGGTCGAGGTGCGCGTCGAGGGCGATCCCCGCCGCCTGATCGTGAGGACCGCGGCCCGGGAGTCGCGCCCGAGTTCGTGCCGCGACTGTTCGAGCGCTTCAGCCGCAGCGACGAGAGCCGCCGGTCGGCCGCGCCCGGTGCCGGCCTCGGGCTCGTCGATCGCGTCGGCCTACGCGAACGCACTCGGCGGCGAGCTGTCCTACGAGCCGGCGCCAGCCGCGCGGCGCCCGCTTCACGCTGTCGCTACCGGCAGCTCGAAGCTGGAGCCTTTCTCCCCGTGAAGCGAGCGCTGGCGCTTAGCGCCAGGATGCTACGCGAGATGGGGCCGTGAAGGGATCGAACCTTCGACCTTGGGATTAAGAGTCCCCTGCTCTACCAGCTGAGCTAACGGCCCGAGGCGGCGCATAGTCTAGCCGCGCGATGAAGGTCTTCTCGGTGGTCGGAAACCGCCCGCAGTTCGTGAAAGCAGCGCCCACGTCGGTCGCCCTCCGCGAGCGTGGGATCGACGAGAGTCGTGCTGCACACGGGGCAGCACTACGACCGCGAGCTCTCGCAGGTCTTCTTCGAGGAGCTCGGCCTCGAGGAGCCGCGCTACGCGCTCGACCTGCGCACCGCCGACACGAGCCGAGATGCAGGCGGCGATTGCCGGGCCGCTGCGCGAGGAGCAGCCGGACTGGGTGCTCGTCTACGGCGACACCAACTCGACGCTGGCCGGCGCGCTCGCCGGCGTCGCAGGCCGGTGTCCCGATTGCGCACGTCGAGGCCGGGCTGCGCAGCGGCGACCTCTCGATGCCTGAGGAGCGCAACCGGATCGAAGTCGACCGGATCGCGCAGCTGCTCTTCGCGCCGGACGAGCGCTCGCGCGACCAGCTCGCCGCCGAGGGCGTGCCCGGGCGGGCCGAGGTCGTCGGCGACGTGATGGCCGACGCGACGCGGCTGTTCGAGCCCGATCGCGCGCAAGCGGGCTCGATCCGATCGTGGACGAGCCCTACGACGTGCTCACGATCCACCGCGAGGCGAATACCGAGCCCGACGCGGCTGCGCCGGCTGATCGAGACGCCTGAACGCGACGGGGCGCACCTTCGTCTTCCCGGTCCACCCGCGCACGCGCAAGGTGCTGGCCGAGCACGGGATCGAGCCCGCGCCGCAGCTGCACGCGGTCGCGCCGGTCGGCTACCTCGAGATGCTCGCGCTCGTCGCCGGAGCGAGAGCCGTGGTCACCGACTCGGGCGGCCTGCAGAAGGAGGCCTACTGGCTACGGCGTGCCGTGCGTGACGCTGCGGCCCTCGACCGAGTGGGTCGACACGGTGCTCGCCGGAGCCAACACGCTGGTCGACCGGACGACCTGAGCCGGCTCGCCCGAGGTGCTCGAAGCGGCGTCGTTCCCGCCGAATGGGCCACAGCTCTACGGCGACGGCCGAGCAGCCACTGCCATAGCTGAAGCGCTCTATACCCTTACGCGCGCCCGAAACGACTGATGCAGCGCATCCACAACGAGTGTGTTAAACGGCTTCAGCGGCAAACCCGCTGAAGCCTCCCGGTCGGCGCCGCCCAGTCGGCGCCTACAGGCTTCTGCCCGCATGAGCACGATCGCCATCGTCGGAGCCGGCTACGTCGGCGTGCCGCTCGCTCAGCGTCTTCGCCGACGCCGGCGAGACGGTGCTGCTCGTCGACGTCCAGGCCGAGCGCGTCGACGCAGCTGAACCGCGGCGAGAGCTACATCGAGGACGTCCCGTCGCGAGGTGCTGAAGCGCCGCACGTCGACGCGGGCCTGCGTCGCGGCGACGACCGACTACGACGAGCTCGCGGGACGCCGACGCGATCCTCGATCGCGCTGCCGACGCCGCTCTCGGCGCAGCGCGAGCCCGACCTGTCGATCCTGCTCGACGCCGCGCGCGAGATCGCGACGCGCCTGCGAGCAGGGCCAGCTCGTCGTGCTCGAGTCGACGACGTACCCGGGCACGACGCGCGAGCAGGTCGCGCCGCTGCTCGAGGCGAGCGGGTCTCAAGGCCGGCGAGGACTTCCACCTCGCGTTCTCGCCCGAGCGCGTCGATCCCGGGCCGCGAGCGACTGGACGACCAAGACGACGCCGAAGGTCGTCGGCGGCCTCACCGAGGAGTGCACGCGGCCGCGCGGTCGAGCTCTACGCGAGCGCCGTCGACGAGCGTGCGTCGACGGTCTCCTCGCCCGAGGCCGCCGAGCTGACGAAGCTGCTCGAGAACATCTTCCGCTCGGTCAACATCGCGCTCGTCAACGAGCTCGCGCAGCTCTGCGACCGGATGGAGCATCGACGTCTGGGAGGTCGTCGACGCGGCCGCGACGAAGCCGTTCGGCTTCATGCGCTTCGAGCCCGGCCCCGGCCTCGGCGGCCACTGCATCCCGATCGACCCGTTCTACCTCTCCTGGAAGGCGCGCGAGTTCGACTTCTACGACCGAGTTCATCGAGCTCGCGGGCAAGGTCAACCAGAACATGCCGTACTTCTGCCGCTCGCTGATCTCGCAGGCGCTGAACCACGGCGCCCAGCGCTCGCTGAGCGGCTCGAAGGTGCTCGTGCTCGGCGTCGCCTACAAGGCCGACATCTCCGACATCGCGCGAGTCGCCGGCGCTGAAGCTGATCGAGCTGCTGCAGCACGGCGGGCGCCGAGGTCGCCTACCACGACCCGCACGTGCCCGAGCTGCCGACGCACGGGCTCTCGCTCGCAGCCGCTCGAGCCGGCCGCGTACGACTGCGTCGCGATCGTCACCGCCCACTCGATCGATCGACTACGAGACGGTCGTCGAGCGACGCGAAGCTGATCGTCGACTTCCGCAACGCGACCGGCGGGAGCGGCGCGCGGACGGGAAGGTCTGGAAGTTGTGAGCCACGGCATCGGCCAGGCCGGCCTCGGCTGCTGGGGCACGAACCTCGCGCGCAACTTCGACGAGCTCGCCGAGCTCGCGCTGGCTCTGCGACGCCGACGAGGCGCGCGCGGCAGCGAGTTCGCCGCGCGCTACCCGCAGCGCGCGCGTCGACGGCGACTTCGACGAGCTGCTCGCCGACCCGGAGCTCGACGGCGGTCGTGATCGCGACGCCGGTGCCGACGCACTACGAGCTCGCGAAGCGCGCGCTCGAGGCCGGCAAGCACGTGCTTCGTCGAGAAGCCGCCGGCGATGCGCGGCGCACGAGATGGACGAGCTCGTGCGCGCTCGCCGAGCAGCGCGACCTCGTGCTCATGCCGGGCCACCTGCTCCTCTACCACCCCGGCCGTGCAGCAAGCTGAAGGAGCTCGTCGACGCCGGCGAGCTCGGCGACGTGCTCTGCGTCTACGGCGAACCGCCAGAACCTCGGCGTGATCCGCACAGGACGAGAACGCGCTCTGGTCGCTCGGCGTCCACGACCTCTCGGTGATCCTCTACCTGCTCGAGCGAGGAGCCGTCGCGAGGTCGTGGGCGCACGGCAACGCGTTCCTGACCGCCGGGCGTCGAGGACGTCGTCTTCTGCTACCTCCGCTTCCCGTCCGGGCAAGATCGCGCACATGCACCTCTCGTGGCTCGACCCGCACAAGATGCGGAAGATCACCGTCGTCGGGCCGCGAGAAGATGGTCGTCTTCGACGACATGGAGCTCGAGCGCAAGGTGACGATCTACGAGAAGGCGCCGTGGCAGCCGTCCGCAGACCTACGGCGAGTGGCAGACGCGCACCGGGCGACATCTTCAGCCCCAAGATCGCGAACGACGAGCCGCTGCGGCTCGAGTGCACGCACTTCCTCGACCTCGTCGACGGCGAGGGCGACCGCCGCGAGGCGGCGCGGACGGGCTCGCCGTCGTGCAGCGCGCTCGAGCGGCTGCAGGCCTCGCTGCGTCGCGGCGCCCGCATGACGCCGAGATCGCCGAGACCGCGATCGTCTACCCGGGGACGGTGCTCGGCGAGGGCGTGCAAGGTGCTCGAGCTACGCCGTCGTCGGCAAGCAGCCGACGCTCTCGCCGCGCTCGACCGCGAAGCGCGAGGCGCTGCCGCCGCTCGAGCTCGGCGCGGGCACGATCGTCTCGACCGGCGCGATCGTCTTCGCGGGCACGACGGTCGGCGAGCGCGTGATCGTCGGCGACCAGGCCTGCGTGCGCGAGCGCGTGCACGATCGGCGACGACGTCGTGATCGGCCGCGGCTCGCTCGTCGAGAACGACACGCACGATCGGCGCGCTGACGAAGATCCAGGCGGACGCGTACATCACCGCGTACTCGACGCTCGAGGACAACGTCTTCATCGCGCCCTGCGTGGTCACGACGAACGACAACTTCATGGGCCGCACCGAGCGGCGGCACGAGCTGCGTCAAGGGCCGACGATCCGCCGCGGCGCGCGGATCGGCGGCGGCGCGGTGCTGCTGCCCGGGATCGAGATCGGCGAGGAGGCGTTCGTCGGCGCAGGCGCGGTCGTGATCCGAGGACGTGCCGGCGCGGGCGCTGATGGTCGGCAACCCCGCGCGGCAGCTGCGCGAAGTGCCCGGAGGACGAGCTGCTAGAGGCTGAGGCGGATGCGAGTACGGGCCCGAGGCCCGGCCTCGCCAGCTTCACCTGCAGCGTAGTACCAGGCGGTGCGGTGCGCGCTTGAACCGGATCCGCTCGGGCGCGCCGGCGAGGAGTGGATCGAGCGCCGCGCGCGCAGGTCGGAGTCGCGTCGCGCGAGCGCGTGGAGCGCCGGCTTCCAGAGCACGATCGACGGGTCGATCTTCGGGCCCCGATGGCGACTGCGACACGGACGAGCCGCTGGCCGCGCAACGAGGTGGATCCGGTAGACGTCGTTCGGGTCGTCCCACCAGTCGAGCGTCGCCGTTGCCGCCACGCTGCTCGTAGACGACCGCGGCCTCGCGGCCGGCGTCGTCGTTCGGCTCGAAGCGGTCCGGCATGCGGGCGTCGGGCCCTGGAGCGCGTCGAGCGCGGCGTCGACGTCGAGCCGGCCGAAGCCGCTGAGATCGATCGCGGCCCGATGGCTGCAGTCGTCGCAGCCGTTGGCCGGCGTGGCGTCGTCGGCGCTTCAGCTTCAGGAGCGCCGCTCACCTGGTCGGGCCGCAGCGCTCGGGCTCCTCGCCGAACAGCAGCGCGCGCGGCGGCGGACGACCTGGGGCGAGGAGAACGACGTGCCGTCGGCGCTGCTTGTAGTCCTTCGCCGCCGCAGCTCGAGTAGCCCTGCTCCGGTACAGGACGGAGACGGCGCCGTGAGCGGCCGCGGGAAGAGCGAGAAGCATGTCCATGCCCGGGCGCGGATCAGGTCGACGTAGACGGTCGTCGCGGTTCGAGAAGCTCGGCACGCCGCCCGAGCGCCCGTAGGCCCCGACGCCGAGCACGTGCGGGAAGCGCCGCCGGGTAGCTCGCCCACGGCCAGGGCTTCGGACGGCGCGTCGTCTGCCGTTGCCGGCCGCCGCGACGACCAGCGCTCCGTGCCGGACGGCGTACTCGATCGCGCCGCTGCTCGACGCGCGAGAAGCCGTCGACGGTCGGGTCGCTCGGGTCGCGCGTGCTGCCGAGGCTGAGGTTGATCACCCGCGCACCGCTGCTGGACGGCCCAGCGGATCGCGCGGGCCTCCGCGCGTGGCGGGATCGTGCCGTCGTCGCGGACGACCTTCGCCACCACCAGGCGCGCCGGCGGCGCGAGGCCTGCGATCCCGGTCGTGTTGTCCGCGATCGCGGCGATCTCGCCCGCGACGAACGTGCCGTGGCCGAGCGTGTCGGCCACGGTCCCGCCGACGAAGCTGCGGTGCAGCGACGATCGCGGTTCTTCAGCTCGAGGATGGCTCTGGCTCGACGCCGGAGTCGATCACCGCAACGCGGACCGTGAACAGCTGCTTCGCGGCGTCGAAGGTGTCGAGCGCGTGGTCACGCCCGAGGTACCACTGACGCGCGAGGTACTGGTCGTTCGGCTGCGCGGCTGAGCGCGGCACCCGCGGTCGCCGTGACGGTCAGTCCGAGCGCGGCGACGGCCAGCAGGCGCCTCATGCCGACACCACCGTCAGCACCGGCGAGAGCCCGCCGCGAAGCCCTTGCCCGCGACCACACGCGCGCGATAGCTGCCCGGAATGAGGTTGACGGAGGCCTCGAAGGCGCCGTCCGCCGTGACGTTCGCCGTCGCGACGACGGTCGTCCACGCGCCGCTGCTGCCCTGCCGCTGCACCTGGACGGGCGCGCCCGGCAGCAGCGGCTTGACGAGCCCGCTGACCGCGGTCCGGTCGCTCGAGGCGGTCAGCCGCACCGACGGCGCCACCGACAGCGCGACGACGCCGCTGCGCGCGATCCCCGAGGAGATGCGGTAGTCGGTCGTCACCTTCGGCGAGAGCGTCGCAGCCACCTGGCCCGCCGCGCGAATTGCAGCACGGCGAGCGTCTTCCACTGGCCGCCGTAGGGACGCGACTCGAGCGTCACCTGCGGGATCCCTCGCGCGAGCCCGACGAGGCGGTCCGGGTGCCGTACTCGAGCGAGCGGCCGGGCGGCGTCAGGCTCAGCGTCCCGATCGTGAACCACGTCGAGCGAAGCCCGAGCGCGGCGCGCACAGCTCGAACCGCTGACCGTCCGATTCCCCTTCGTGCCGATCAGGGTCATCGAACGAACACGGCCGTCCGCGGCCGTGTCGGTCGCACGTCGAGCAGCGACTCCGCGCGAGCCGAGCCGTTTGCCGAGCCGCAGTGCACTGCATCGTGAGCGGGCCCCAGTCGTGGTAGGGCGAGAGCGTGTCGTAGGGGTCCGGCACCGGAGACGAGGTACGGCAGTCGGCTTCGAGCCGTTCCAGACGTCCTGGACGTTCGCCGTCCGGCCGCCGGAGCTCGAGAAGAAGAAGGTCTGGCGCGAGCTCGCCCTTGTAGAGCACGACCTCACCCGCCGTGCCGTCGACTGCCTCCGTGCGCCGAGTCCGACTCGGCGGCCATGCCGCCGTAGACCTGGCTGCGCGTGTCCGGGTAGACGTCGAAGTCGCCGCCGCCCAGCATGTGCGTCAGCGCGTAGGTGCGGGCCACGATCGCCTGCGACCTGAGCGCCTCGGCGGGCCAGCGTGTCGGGCATCTCGCTCGGCACCGACGCCCCAGAGGTAGGACTCGAGACCGACCACGTTCACGACGCGCAACCGCCTTGCCGCCGGTCACGCGCAGCGTACCGCGGTAGGCGCGGCTGCCGAGCGAAGCGGCGCCGTGCCGGCGCGAAGACGAGCGGCGCCGGCAGCGCCTTGGCGTCCGACGCGCGCGAGCTTCAGCTTCAGCCCTGGCCCGAGCTCCTGCTTGCCGGCCGCGCAGCTTGTGCGTCTTGCCGGCGGCGTCGCGCACGGTGAACGGCGAGCGCGACGAGACGACGACCCTCTTCGAGCCGCGGCGCGAGCAGCACGCGGACGCGCTTCACCGGCGCCTGGCCGAGCTCGGTCCCGGGTAGTAGTGCGCGACGATGTCTTCGGCGGCCCAGCCATGCAACGCGTAGCCGTAGGCGCCGTACTGCGCGAGGCCGACGCCGTGGCCCCAGCCGTGGCCGGAGACGAAGAAGGTCGCCCCGGACGAGCGGCGCCGCGTGCGTCGCCGAGGTCCCGAGAGACCGAGGGCGGCGAGCAGGGCTGCTGCGAATGTGCTGACCATCGCCTTATAGACCGGCCGAGGGCGCTGGAAGATCCAGGCCGGACCGCCACGGCCGGACATCCTGAGAGTAGCGCACGTTGCAGCGATTTTCGGCTCGATTGACCTAAATGCAAACACGTTGCGGCCGACTAGACTGCCCGCGCGATGAGGATCCTCGTCACCGGCGCGGCCGGGTTCATCGGCTCGAACTTCGTCCGCTACTGGCTCGAGCGTCACCCGGACGACCACGTCGTCGCCTACGACCTGCTCACCTACGCGGGCAACCGCGAGAGCCTCGCGACGTCGAGGACCGGATCGCGTTCGTCGCAGGGCGACATCGCCGACGTCGAGCTCGCCGAGCAGACGCTGCGCGACGCAGCGGATCGACGTGGTCGTCAACTTCGCCGCCGAGTCGCACAACAGCCTCGCCGTCGTCGATCCCGGCCGCTTCTTCCGGACGAACGTGATCGGCACGCAGACGCTGCTCGAGGCCGCGCGCGCGCACGGGCGTCGAGCGGTTCCACCACGTCTCGACCTGCGAGGTCTACGGCGACCTCGCCGCTCGACTCCGACGAGGTCGTTCACCGAGGAGTCGCCGTACCGCCCGCGCACGCCGTACAACGCCTCGAAGGCCGGCGCCGACCACGCCGTGCGCGCGTACCTCGAGACCTACGAGCCTGCCGGTCACGATCACGAACTGCTCGAACAACTACGGGCCGTACCAGTTCCCGGAGAAGGTGATCCCGCTCTTCGCCACCAACGCGCTCGACGACAAGCCGCTGCCGCTCTACGCGTCGACGCAGAACAAGCGCGAGTGGCTGCACGTGCTCGACCACTGCCGCGCGATCGAGCTCGTGCTCGAGCGCGGGCCGAGTCGGCGAGACCTACAACGTCGGCTCGGGCGTCGAGAAGTCGATCGAGGAGATCGCCGACGCCGTCCTCGAGCACACGGGCAAGCCGGAGTCGCTGAAGACGATCGTCCCCGACCGCCCGGGCCACGACCGGCGCTACCTGCTCGACTCGACCAAGCTCCGCGAGGAGCTCGGCTGGCGCGACGAGATCGCCTGGGAGGACGGCATCGCCCAGACGGTCGCCTGGTACGCGGACAACCGCGAGTGGTGGAGCCGCTCCGCGACCGCGCGCCGGTGGACGAAGCCGCCTGGCGTTAAGGAGGCGTCCCAGACAGGCGCGCAAGCCCTCGCGCCAGTGCGGCAGCTCGCGGCGCGCCTCGCGCTCGCTGCGCAGCACCGAGTACGCGGGCCGCGGCGCCGGGCGGCCGAGCTCGTCGGTCGTGATCTCGCGGACGCGGCAGTCGATCCCGGCTTCCTCGAAGATCGCCTCGGCGAACTCGGCCCAGGTGCAGCTCGCCCTCGGCGGCGACGTGCCAGATGCCCTGCGGCAGCTCGAGCAGCTCGCGCGTCGCCTCGCGCGAGGTGGCCGACGTAGGTCGGCGCAGCCGCGCTGGTCGTCGACGACCGCGACCTCGTCGCGCTCGGCGCCGAGCCGCAGCATCGTCCGGACGAAGTTCGTGCCGGTCCAGCCGAAGAGCCACGAGCTGCGGACGATCCAGCCGCTCGCCGCACCTCGCGCTCGCCGTCGAGCTTCGTCCGCCCGTAGACCGACGAGCGGGTTCGGCTCGTCCGACTCGACGTACGGCTCGCGCTTCGAGCCGTCGAAGACGTAGTCGGTCGAGTAGTAGACGACCGGCACGCCGAGCGCGGCCGACGTTGCGCGTGCCGTCCGACGTTCACGGCCGCGCGCCCTCGCGGGTCGGCCTCGGCGCCGTCGACGTCGGTCCAGGCCGCGGCGTGCAGCACGAGCGTCAGCGTCGACGCCGAGAACGGCTGCGTCACGTCGCAGCTCGCGCGCGTGCGCGCGTCTGCCTCGGGAAAGGCCTCGCGCAGCGCCGCGCCGAGCTGGCCGCCGGCGCCGGTGATCAGGACGCGCGTTGTCGCGTTCCGACAGGATCGGCGATTGCGTGCTCCAGAGATGGACGACGCGCGGGTCGTTCCACGGCGACGCCGTGCTCGTCGGGGTCGGCCGCGTCGTACTCCTCGGTCACGTGGTAGACAGAAGAGGCAGTCGGTCAGCGCCTCGTAGCCGTGCGCGTAGTGGCCGGGGACGTAGACCGCGACCGGGTTGTCGTCGCCGATGTCCGCGGTGAAGGTCTCGCCGCTCTCGCGGTCGAGCACGACGACGCGCACCATGCCCTGGAGGCAGACGAAGAGGTCGTCCTGGCCCGCGCTCGTGGTAGTGCAGCCCGCGGATCACGCCCTGGCGCGAGAAGCGAGAGGTTCGCCTGCCGCACCGGCGCTCGGCAGCTTCGAGCGCGCGCATCAGCTCCACGAACCAGCCGCGCTCGTCCTCGAAGCGCTTCAGCGGGAACACCTCGAGGCCTTCGATCACTTGTTCACGCCGGTCTGCTCGATCAGGCGGCCGACCTCGGCGAGGTCGCGCCAGTGCTTGCCGCCGTCGTGCCACCAGCCCTCGACCCGCTGCACCTGCAGCTCGCCGCGCCGGGCGAACTCGCGGTTGACGTCGGTGATCTCGAGCTCGCCGCGGCTCGAGGGCTCGAGCGTCGTCGATGATCTCGAACACCTCGGGCGGGTAGCAGTAGAGGCCGACGACCGCGTCGCTGGAGGGCGGCGCTCGTAGCGCGTGTCGACGACGCCGGCCTTCTCGACGATGTCGCGCGACCGAGCCGTCGCCGTCGTAGGCGACGACGCCGAAGTTCTCGGGGTCGGGGACGTCCTTGACGAAGACGACCGCGCCGCTGTCCCAGTCCGCGACCGCCTCGCGCTGGGCGTGCTCGAAGATGTTGTCGCCGAGGCAGACGACGAGCCGGTCGTCCGCGGCGAAGTCGCGCGCCATGCCGACCACCTGCGCGATCCCGCCGGGCTCGATCTGCACCTTGTAGGTGAGGTCGAGGTCGAACAGCAGCTCGCCGCCGCCGCGCGCCGTCGACGCTGGCCGTCGCCGAGCAGGTCGATGAACTCGCCCGCGTGCTGCTGGCCGGTGACGAGCAGCACCTCGCGCACGCCGAGCCGCTGCAGCAGCTGCAGCGGGTAGTAGACCATCGGCCAGCTGCCCACCGGCAGCAGGTGCTTGTTGGTCACGCGCGTCAGCTCCTCGAGCCGCGTCGCGGAGCCGCCTGCGCAGATCAGTCCCTTCACGCCGAGGATCGTATTGGGCCGACACTAAGCTAGTGTTTGCTAACTTTGCCGCAGCCCGGAAGCGGGCATTACCCTTTCACCGGAGACCATGAAGAACCGCACTGACATCGACCGGCTGCACAACGAGATCCAGGAGCTCGTGGACGAGCTCTGGCACCTGCCGCGCTTCGCCGGCGGGCGCCACGGCTTCCGGCCGCAGGCCGACTGCATCCGCAGCGAGGACCCGCCGGAGCTGCGCGTGATCGTCGAGCTGCCCGGCGTCGATCCCGCCACGATCAAGGTGGTCGCAGCCGACCGGATGCTCGTGGTCGCCGGCGAGCGCCGCCGCCCACAGGTGAGCGGCCGCTACCGGCAGCTGGAGATCGAGTACGGCCCCTTCCAGCGCCGCATCCCGCTCGACGAGCCCGTCGACGCGAAGCGCCGCGAGCGCCCGCTACGAGCAGGGCATGCTGATCGTCACCCTGCCGATCGCGGCCAAGGCGCCGCAGACCGAGCGCGTGGCGATCGTGATCCGAGGCCGCGCATGAGCGAATTGAACTTCGAAGAGCCGTTCGAGACCACGAGACGTCGAGATCCCGTCGACGCTGCCGGTGCTGCCGCTGAAGGAGACGGTCGTCTTCCCGCAGTCGATGACGCCGCTCGCGATCGGCCAGGAGCGCTCGATCCAGCTCGTCGACGACGTCGCTCGCGGGCGAGCGGCATGCTCGCGCTCGTCACCGTCAAGAACCCGAGGACGTCGAGCAGCCCGGCTGGGACGACCTCTACGAGATCGGCACCGCCGCGGTCGTCCACAAGATGATCCGCGTCCCCGACGGGACGCTGCGGATCCTCGTCCAGGGCGTCGGCCGCATCCAGCTCGAGCGCCGCGTCCAGGACGACCCGTACCTGGTCGGCGAGTTCGACGAGTCGTGCCCGACGAGGTCGAGGAGACGCCGGAGCTCGAGGCGCTGACGCGCAACGTCCAGAACGCAGTTCGGCCGCCTGATCGTCGCTCGTCCCGTACCTGCCCGACGAGCTCGCAGCTCGCGGCCGCGAACGTCGACGACCCGAGCGCGCTCTCGCACCTCGTCGCCTCGACGCTGCGCCTGAAGACCGAGGAGAAGCAGGAGCTGCTCGAGCACGAGCGACGTCGACGAGCGGCTGCGCGACGTGCTCCGCGATCCTCAAGCCGCGAGCTCGAGGTCGTCGAGCTCGGCACGAAGATCCAGTCGCAGGTCCAGTCGGAGATCGAGAAGGGCCAGCGCGAGTACTTCCTGCGCCAGCAGCTGAAGGCGATCCAGGACGAGCTCGGCGAGGGCGACGAGCAGCAGGCCGAGATCGACGAGCTGCGCGAGCAGGTCGAGCGAGCAGAACCTGCCCGAGGACGCCACGCAAGGCCGTCGAGCGCGAGCTCTCGCGGCTCGAGAAGCTGCCGCCGGCCGCGGCCGAGTACGGCGTGATCCGCACCTACGTCGACTGGATCCTGACGCTGCCCGTGGAGCGAGACCGACCGAGGACAACCTCGACCTCGAGCAGCGCGCGCGAGATCCTCGACGAGGACCACTTCGACCTCGAGAAGGTCAAGGAGCGGATCCTCGAGTACCTCGCCGTCTCGAAGCTGAAGAACGACCTCTCGGGCCCGATCCTCTGCTTCGTCGGGCCGCCCGGCGTCGGCAAGACCTCGCTCGGCCAGTCGATCGCGCGCACGCTCGGGCGCAAGTTCGTCCGGCATCTCGGTCGGCGGCGTGCGCGACGAGGCCGAGATCCGCGGCCACCGCCGCACCTACATCGGCGCGATGCCGGGCACGATCATCCGCTCGCTCCGCGACGCCGAGTCGAAGAACCCGGTGCTGCTGATCGACGAGATCGACAAGATGGGCGCGGACTTCCGCGGCGACCCGGCGAGCGCGATGCTCGAGGTGCTCGACCCCGAGCAGAACTCGCACTTCCGCGACCACTACCTCGACCTCCCGTTCGACCTCTCGAAGGTGCTCTTCATCTGCACCGCGAACCAGCTCGAGACGATCCCCGGCCCGCTGCTCGACCGCATGGACGTGATCCAGCTGTCCGGCTACACCGAGGACGAGAAGCTCGGGATCGCGCAGCAGCTACCTCGTGCCGAAGCAGCTCGAGGCGCACGGCCTGCAGCGAGGAGCAGGTGACGATCAGCGACGACGCGCTGCGACGTCGTGATCCGCGAGTACACGCGCGAGGCCGGCGTTCGCAACCTCGAGCGGCGGATCGCCGACCTGCTGCCGCAAGGCCGCGCGCGAGGTCGCCGAGGGCGAGACCGAGAAGATCCAGATCGACGCGAGCCGGCCGCGCGACTGGCTCGGCCCGCGCCGCTTCCCGGCCGAGCCGCGCAAGCGCACCTCCGACCCCGGCGTCGCGACCGGCCTCGCCGTACACCGCCGGTCGGCGGCGACGTGCTCTTCATCGAGGCGACCGCCTACCCGGGCAAGGGCACGCTGCACGATCACCGGCCAGCTCGGCGACGTGATGCAGGAGTCGGCGCAGGCGGCGCTCTCGTGGGTGCGCTCGCACGCCGAGGAGCTCGGGATCGCCGGAGGACTGGTTCGCCGAGCACGACGTGCACATCCACGTCCCGGCCGGCGCGGTGCCGAAGGACGGGCCCTCCGCCGGCGTCACGATGGCGACCGCGATCGCCTCGCTCGTGCGCGGACGAGCCGGTCGCCGAGGACGTCGGCATGACCGGCGAGATCACGCTCACCGGCCAGGTGCTCCCGATCGGCGGCGTCCGCGAGAAGGTGCTCGCCGCGCAGCGCGCCGGCCTGAAGCGGATCGATCATGCCGCGCGAGAACGAGCCCGACCTCGAGGAGCTGCCGGAGGAGACCGCGCAACGAGCTCGAGTTCATCCTCGCCGACACGATCGAGGACGTCTTCGCCGTCGCGTTCAGCTCGCCGGGCGCGCTCGCGCCGCCCAGGCCGACACCGCGCCGCTCCGAGCGGCAAGCCGCAGCACCCGTTTAGCGCGAAGCGCGCGCTAGGTAGTAGAGAATCCCCAGCAAGCGAGCGAAAGGACGGCCCCGGATGGCCAAGGCGAGAGACCGGATCGAGGACGTGCGAAGCCCGTACGTCAAGCGCGCGATCGAAGACGAGGAGCTGCGGGAGAACCTGCGCAGCGCCTTCGCCACCGCGCGTGGCGTCTACGACGAGCTGCTCGGCCAACCGCGGCGTGACGCGGTGTGGCGACGAGGGTTGCGAGCGACAAGGAGATCCAGGACCAGCTCCGCTCGGCGATCCAGGACCTGCGCGACGCAGCCGACCGCGATCCAGGGGCACCACGACCGCAAGGGGCGCAACAGCACGCTGCTGCTCGCGGGAATCGCCATCGGGATCCTCTTCAACCCGCTGACCGGCCCGGAGACGCGGCGCTGGCTGAAGGACAAGATCTTCGGCGAGGACGAGGAGTTCGGCTACGGCTCGTCACGGCAACGGTCGAGCTAGGGGCCGTCTAGTCCGCAGCCCGAGCGACCGCGGTTGCACCTGGCCCTCGGTGCCGCGCGGCACGCGCCGACATCGCGCGCTGCAGCGAACCGGGCTCGAGCCCGCTCGCCGCGGAGATGTCCGAGACCTGCAGCAGGATCGCGGCCGGCTTCGGCGCCGGGTCGGCGATTCCGGTCGCTGGCGGCAGCCAGCCCGCGACGTTCGAGAAGCGCACGTCCTGGAGGTGCTTCCAGGCGTCGAGGTACGGGCGTCGGGTTGACCGCGCCGTCGTAGCCCATGAACAGCAGCGCGGACCGGGTGGACCTCGAAGTGGAGGTGCGTACGGCGTGCCCTGCGGCGTCGCCGGTGTTGCCGACGAAGCCGAGCATCGTCGCCCGCCTTGACGTGCGTCCCGTTGCGCGCGAGCGGCGTGAACGCCGAGAGGTGCGCGTAGTAGAACTCGTTCCCCTGCGAGTCGCGCAGCCAGAGCCGGTTGCCGCCGACGTCGTTCCAGCCGACCGAGAAGACGAGCCCGTCGGCGCACGGCGAGGATCGGCGCGCCGAGCGGCGCGAAGATGTCGTCGCCGTGGTGCCAGTTCCCGGCGACGTCGCCGCGGAAGGCGCCGAAGGTGTCGCCGTACGACACGGGGCCGTAGACCGGGAAGACGTAGCCGCCTGCGGTCAGCTGCGGCTGCAGGCCGGTCGGCATCGCCAGCAGCGGGCGTGAGGAGCGGCCGTTCTGGTCGGCTCCGGCGCGATCGGCGTCTGCTTGCGGCTTCGCGTGCTCGGGCCGCTTCGAGACCGGGCCGGGGCGATCGGCTTCGGTCGCCGGCGCCGACGCTCGCCTGCACGTTCGCCTCCGGCGTAGCCGATCCGGATCTCGGCGCCGGCGGGCAGGCTGCCGTGCGGCGCGGTCAGGTGGACGGCGAGCGCGGTCACGAAGCCGTGGAAGCCCTGGTGCCGCCGGCCGCCGGAGCTGACGTCGGTGCCCTGCTCGAGCGTCACGAGCGTAGCCCCAGTCGCCGAGCTCGACGCGGCCGTTCGGCGCGGCGCGCGGTTGCTGAGCCGAGCACCGTCGAGCGAGGAGATCGTCGCGCCTGCGAAGTCGCCTCGCAGTGCGGCCGCGGGTCGAGCCGCTGCGCGCGCGCCCTGACCGTCTCGGCCGTGATCTCGCCGCCGAAGAGCTGAGACGTCGTGCACCTGGCTCGTCGCCGCGGCGACCCCGAGTGCCCGAGTCGCTGAGGCCGACGCGCTGATCGCGCCCGGTGCTGACGACCGAGCCGTCGGCCGGGTAGGCGAAGCGCGGAGCCGAAGGCGGCGTGGTAGGCGGCGACGTGATCGCGCCGGCCTCCGCGCCGGCGCTGGCCGGGCACGACCACGCGGATCGCCACCGCGGCGGCCGACGCGCCCGCGGTCGAGCCGGCGCCGCCGGCAGCCTCACCGCCCCATGTGAGCAGGACGAGGAGACCAGCCAGCGCCACGAGAATCGTGAGCCGCTTCCACCGTCCACGCATTGCGAGCAGAGATGACGGCGTCGTGACGCGCAGACTTCAGCTGTCGAGCGTGCCAAACGGCGCGGCGAACTCCGAGGAAGCGCTGCCGCTCCTCGTCGTTCGGCCCGAGGTGCTCGCCCGCGTACGCGGGTCGGCGGCGACCTCCTCGGCCACGGCCAGCACTTCCCGCACGACCTTGTCGTGGTGCTCGGTGCGTCTGCGCCAGCTGCTCCGACCCAGGTCACGCTGCCGTCGTCGGGCTCGACGTCGTTGCTCGACGAGCAGCTGCCCGAGCAGGATCCCGACGCGGATGTAGGCGAACGTGCGGAACGCGAGCAGGCGGCGCGGCGAGTCGACCAGCGCGGCGATCTCCGGCTCGTTCCGCCTGGATCTCGCGCGACGATCGAGCCGATCGGCTCGTCGACGAGCGGGATCCAGAACTCTTCGACGCTGGCCACGTCAGGAAGCATAGGGCGGCTTTCGCCGCGCGCCCGCCAGGCGAGCTGCGCGGCGACGACGAGCATCAGCACGCGCGAACAGCCGCCGCAGCGCGTGTTCGGGCAGCGACTCCGCGATCTGCACGCCCCGCCTCGACGCCGGCGATCGCGCCGAGCCCAGCACGAGCGCCGCACGCCAGCGGACGTTGCCGTATCGCGCTGGCGCCACGACGCCCGCCGCGGCCGTCGGCATGATCGCGAGCAGCGAGCGTCGCCTCGGCGTGGAGCTGCGTGAGCCCGAGCACGAGCGTCAGCGTCGGCACGAACAGGATCCCGCCGCCGACGCCGAACAGGCCGGCGAGGACGCCTGCGGCCAGCGCCGAGCACCGAGCCAGCGACGAGCGCATCCGCATCAGACGAGCAGCCAGATCGCGATGCCGGCGAGGAGCGCGGCGAAGCCGAGCGAGAGCGTGCGCGCGTCGAGCGCGCTGCTGAAGCGCGGTGCCGACGACGGCGCCGACCGCCGCGGGCAAGCCGACAACTGCGCGCGGCGCCGGGCTTCAGCTCGCCGTGGAGCGCGTAGCGTGACGGTGCCGGCGACCGCGATCAGGCCGACCGCGCGCGAGCGAGGTCCCCATCGCCGGCCGCTCGCTGGAACGCGGCGATCAGGATCAGCAGCGGCACGATCACGATTCCGCCGCCGACGCCGAAGAGCGGCGCTGAAGAGCCCGGCGACCAGGCCGATGAGGACGTAGCGCACCGCCGTATTCTGCGCGGTGTGGAGGATCGGCTGGCGCGGCTACGCTCGCCGGAGCCCGGCGCGGGCGGCCGTGCTGCTCGACGTCGACGGGACGCTCGCGCCGATCGTCGCGCGGCCCGGAGCTGGCGGTCGTTCCCGAGAAGACGCGCCGAGGTGCGGCGGCTCGCCGGCGCGCTACGCGCTCGTGGCCTGCGTCAGCGGGCGGACCGGCGAGGAGGCGCGCTCGGATGGTCGGGCGTCGAAGGGTCGTCTACGTCGGCGTCCATGGGCTCGAGCTCGCTCCCGAGGCCGAGCAGTGGCGCGAGGCGCTGCGGCCGTTCGCCGAGGAGGACTGGCCATGGCTCGAGGACAGGGCCTGACCGTCGCCTTCCACTGGCGCGAGGCGCCGGACGACGAGGCGGCCCGGCGGACGCTCGAGGCCGTCGCCGAACGGCGCGCGCGTCGGCCGGGCTCGAGCCGCGCTGGGGCCGGAAGGTGCTCGAGCTGCGGCCGCCGGTCGACGCCGACAAGGGCACCGCGGTGCGGGCGCTGCTCGCCGAGCGCGGCCTCGAGCGGGCGCTGTACGCGGGCGACGACACGGACCGACCTCGACGCCTTCCGCGGGTTGGACGGGCTCGAGCTGTCGATTCGAGTGGCGGTCTCCTCAGCCGAGGGACCGCCGGAGCTGCGTGAGGCCGCCGACCTGGTCGTCTCCTCGCCTGTCGAGCTGCTCGAGCTCCTACGAACGCTTTAGGAGAGCGCCAGCAGCGCCACGCCTGCGGCCACCAAGATCGAGCCGGCGAGCCGGCCACGCGAGAGCGCGCTCGTGCAGGACGACTGCCGCCAGCGCGGTGGCGATCACCACCGCTCGTCTCGCGGACAGCCGAGACCGCCGGCGCGCTCGCCAGGCGCAAGGCGAGCAGGACCAGGAGGTAGGCCACGCACAGCCCGGCTCCGACAGCGACCGGCGGCCAGCCGGCTGCAGCTCGTAATCGCGTGGCGGCCGATCGCCAGCGGATAGACGATCGCGGGGCCGACCATGATCAGCAGCAGGTACGGGCCGGCGGCGGCGTGCTGGATGCCGTAACGGTCGACGACCGTGTAGCCGGCGATGATCGCCGCGATCGCCGTTCCGACCGCGAAGCCCGCGAAGATCGCCGCGCGGCCCGCGGACGAGCAGAACGCCTGCCGAGACGACCAGGACGCCCACGATGCCGAGGGTCGCCGGCCGGGCGCCGCCGACTGCGACGACGAGGAGCAAAGCGAGGCACCGGCGCGAGGCCGCGGGCGACCAGGTAGACGAGGCTGAGCTCGTCCAGCGGCAGTAGGCGGCGGCGAGCAAGGCGAAGTAGATGAGCTCGAGTGTCCCCGAGGCAACGATGTAGGGAATCGCGTCGGCCTCCACTCGCCAGGTCAGCGCCGCGGGCAGCGCGAGCACGGCCAGCACCGAGACCACCGCGAGCGCGGTCGCGGCCTCGACGTCCCGCTCGCGCGCCAGCACGACGTTCCAGAACGCGTGGAGAGCCGCGGCCCCGAGCGCGAAAGCCAGCCGCGTCGAGCGGCATGCGCGCGACCGTACCATCAGTCGGATGCCACCTGACCGAGGCCATGCTGGCACCGCTGCGCGAGCGCTACGGCGAGCCGCAGCCGCTGCGCTGGGGAGGGCGAGGTGAGCGCCGAGGAGTTCGCGCTCGCCGGCTAGCTCGCCACGAGCGGCGCCACGACGTCACCTTCTTCGTCTTCGACCCGGGCGGCAGGCTCGCGCTGATCCAGAGCCGTCCTACCCGGAACGTGTCTGGCGGCCGCCCGGCGGCGGCGTCCGCCGGGCGAGCGCTTCGAGACGGGCGTCGAGCGGGAGGCGAAGGAGGAACTCCGGGATCCAGATCGAGCTCGAGCGATTCCTGGTCAGCACGGAAGCCCGCCGTTCCGAGCACCCGAGGGCGTGATCGACTGGCGCACGCACGTCTTCTCGGCCCGCACCGACGGGCGAGCATGCAGCCGATCGACACGCGCGAGATCAGCGCCGCGCCGCTGGGGAACGTCCGCGGAGCTAGCCGGCCCGATCCACGCGCGTCTGCTCGAGACCGGCCGCGCGCTCTGGCGCTACCGCGTCGCGCTGCACGACGCGGCGCTAGACCCAGCTCTAGACGGCTCCGGTGGCGCCCGCATCCGCAGCCGCGTCCCAGGGGCTCTCGCCGGAGCTCTACCGCCGGGCAGTCGACGCGATCGCCGCGCATCCCGACACGCTCCGCACCGGCCAGCTCGTCGTTGGCGCCGTCGCCGACGAAGACCGCCTCTGCCGGCTCGACGTGCAGCAGCTCCAGCGCCAGGCGGTAGATCTTCGGGTCCGGCTTGCGCAGGCCGACCGCGGCCGAGAAGACCTCGGCGTCGAAGAGCCCATGGAACGCGGTCTCCTCCCAGAGCTGCGACAACGTCCTCGCTGCAGACGGTGATCAGGCCGATCTTGAGCCCGCGCTCGCGCAGCGCTGTGATCAGTCTCGACGGCGCCCGGCACCGGCACGAGCCCCTTGCGCGGTGACGGCCCGGCGCAGCGAGGTCACCCGTTCAGCCGCCTGGCCAGAGGTCGAACAGCGCGAGCACGTCCTCGATCAGGCCGGTCTCGCGCTGTGTGGGCGAGGTCGCCATACCAGCGCTCTCGAACTCTTCGATCGTCAACCCGAGGTGCTCGGCTACCTGCGGCCGAGTCTCGGCCCCAGGAGTCCTGGGCCAGACGGCGATCGTGTTCCAGAGGTCGAAAATAACCGCGCGCGGACCAGCGCTCACATCAGCTTCCTCAGCTGCGCCCACGTTCGCGTGTTGGCCACCTGCCCGGCCGTCAGCCACGCCGCGGCGGGCCTGGGCGACGCCGAAGTCGACGTAATCGAGCGCCTTGATCTGATGCGCGTCGCTCGAGACGACGATCGGCACGCCCGCCTCGCCGGCGAGCGCGCGCGTGCGACGTCGCGCAGGTCGAGCCGGTCCGGCTGCGAGTTGATCTCGAGGAACGTGCCGGTCTCGAGCGCCTTCTCGATCACCCGCTCGAGGTCGATCGTCCATCGGCTCGCGCCGGCTGATCTTGCGGCCGGTCAGGTGGCCGATGCAGTCGACGTGCGGGTTCTCCATCGCCGCGAGGATCGCGCTCGGTCGGGTCGCGTGTCGAAGCGCGGTGTGGATCGAGGCGACCACCCAGTCGCGCTCGGCGAGCACCTCGTCCGGCGACGTCGAGCGTCGCCGTCCGCCCGGATGTTCACCTCGACGCCCTTCAGGAGCTCGGAACGGCGCGACCTGCTCGTTGCAGCTCGTCGATCTCCTCGCCTGCGCCTCCAGCCGGCCCTCGCGCAGGTAGTGCGAGTGGTCGGTGATCGCGTAGTACGCGTAGCCGCGCGCCTGCGCGGCGCGCGACCATCTCCTCGAGCGTGTTCTTGCCGTCCGCCGACCAGTGTCGAGTGCGTGTGCAGGTCGCCGCGCAGGTCGCCGCAGCTCGACGAGCTCCGGCAGCTCGCCGTCGCGCGCCGCCTCGAGCTCGCCGGCGTTCTCGCGCAGCTCGGGCGGGATGAACTGCGTAGCCGAGGCGCTCGTAGAGCTCCTCCTCGGTCGCGGCCGTGAAGACCTCGCCGGTCTCGACCTCGGTGACGCCGTACTCGGAGACCGAGAGCCCGCGCCGCACGGCGTCCTCGCGCAGCGCGACGTTGTGGTCCTTCGAGCCGGTGAAGTGCTGGAGCAGGTTGCCGTAGCACTCCGGGCGGCACGACGCGCAGGTCGAAGCGGAAGCCCTCGTGCGAGACGACGGTCGCCTTCGTCGCGCCCTTCGCCGACGACCTCCGACGACCCAGGCGAGCTCGTGAAGTACTCGATCAGCGCCGCCGGGTCGGTGGCCGTGGCGATGATGTCGAGGTCGCGGACGGTCTCCTTGCGGCGGCGCGCGCTGCCCGCCTCCGAGACCCGGTCGGCGGCGGGATGCTCGCGCAGCACCTCGACCACCGCGAGCAGCCGCCGGCAGCGCCGTCGCCGAGCAGCGCGCGCGGCGGCCTCGGTCGCCTGCTTCTTGCGACGCGAGCGCCTTGAGGATGTTCTCCTCGCGTCTTCGCGCCGAGCCCGGCAGCGTCGCGGAGCCGCTGCGCTCGGCCGCCTGCCTTCAGCTCGGCGAGCGTCGTCACGCCGAGCTCCTGCCAGATCCGCGCCGCCGTCTTCGGGCCGAGGCCCGGCATGCTGCATGAACTCGACGCACCTCGGGCGGGATCGCGTGCTTGCCGCTTCGTCGAGCGCCTCGATCTCGCCCGTCTTCGACGATCTGGACGATCTTCTCCTCGATCGTCTTGCCGATCCCCGGCAGCTCCTTCGCCGTGCCGTCGAGCGCGAGCTGCGCGACCGAGCGCGCCGTCTCGCGCATCGCGCTGCGGCCGCCCGGCGGTAGGCGAGCACGCGGAACGACTCGCTCGCCCTCGAGCTCCGAGCAGGTCGGCCAGGAGCTCGAGCTGCTCGGCCACGTCGGCGTTCCGCGGGAAGCGTCTTCGCCATCGCCAGCGATCATATGGCAGCGTGCCAGGCGCCGATCGTCTGCCTCCCGACCTACAACGAGCGCGAGAACCTCGAGCCGATGGTGCGCGGCGCTCGCGGCGAGCTCAGGCGCGTCGACGCGTGCTCGTCATCGACGACAGCTCGCCCGACGGGACCGGCGAGCTCGCCGACCGGCTCGCCGCCGAGCTCGCCGTGCGTCGACGTGCTCCACCGGCCGCGCAAGGAGGGCCTCGGGCCCGCCTACCTCGCCGGCTTCCGGCGCGCGCTCGCCGACGGCGCCGAGCTCGTGCTCGAGATGGACTGCGACTTCTCGCACGACCCGGCGCGACGTGCCGCGCCTGATCGCCGCGGCCGGCGGACGCCGACCTCGTGCTCGGCTCGCGCTACGTCGCCGGCGGCGGCGATCGCGAACTGGGGCGCTCGTGCGGCGCTTCGTCTCGCGCGGCGGCTCGCTCTACGCGCGGGTGCTGCTCGGCGTGCCGGTGCGCGACCTGACCGGCGGCTTCAAGTGCTACCGGCGCGCGCGTGCTCGAGACGATCGACCTCGACGCGATCGACGTCGCACGGGCTACGCGTTCCAGATCGAGACGACCTACCGCGCGCTCCGGGCCGGCTTCCGCGTCGTCGAGGTGCCGATCACGTTCGTCGACCGCGAGCGCGGGCGGCTCGAAGATGAGCCGCGCGATCGTGCTCGAGGCGATCTGGAAGGTGCCGCTGCTCCGGCCGCCGGCGCTGCACGGGACGGCTGTAGACTCGACCGCGTGCTCGAGCTCACCGACGAGACCTTCGAGCAGGAGCGTCGCTGCAGGCCGCGACGCCGGTCGTCGTCGACTTCTGGGCGCCGTGGTGCGGGCCCGTGCCAGCGCGGTCGAGCCGATCCTCGCGCAGCTCGAGGCCGAGCACGAGGGCCGGATCAAGTTCGTCAAGCTCGAACATCGACGAGAACCCGCACACCGCCTCGCGCTACGAGGTGCTCTCGATCCCGACCGCGATCCTCTTCGAGGGCGGCGAAGCTCGCGGAGACCGTGATCGGCGCCCGGCCCCGCTCGTATTACGAGCAGGCGTGGGCGCGAGTGGCTCACGTAGGCGTCGCCGGCTCGGCAGCTGCTGCTGCTGCGCGGCGGCGTCCGCAGCTCACGCGCAACGCGGCGCGAGGCCTTCACCGAGTCGGACCGACGCGTGCAGGCGGATCCGCGGGTCGAGCACCGAGTAGACGATGTCCACGACCAGGTTCGCAGATGACCACCGCGACGCTGACCACCAGCACGATCCCGAGAATCACCGGCAGGTCGCTGTCGTACAGCGAGCGGGTGAGCAGCTGGCCCGATGCCGCCCAGGGTGAACGCCGTCTCGATGAAGAGCGCGCCCGCGAAGGCGACGCCGACGTCCATCCCGAGCATCGTGACCACCGGGAGGATGCGTTGCGGGAGCACGTGCGCGCGCAGAACTCGCCAGGGGCTCGCGCCCTTGGCGTGCGCGGTGCGGACGTAGTCCTCGTTCAGCTGCTCGAGCACGCTCGCCCGGATCATGCGCGCGTAGAAGGCTGCGAACTTACAGCAGGCGAAGGTGAACCAGGGCAGGATCATGTGGTAGGCCCAGTAGCGCGGGCCGCCGCAGAGGTTCGAGCTCGCCGCGTAGTGGTGGAAGTCGCAGTAGCCGCGCCACCGGAAAGGCGTGCGCTCGCACGCCGAGGAGGTACGAGGCATCAGCCCCAGCCAGAACGGGCTGCGCAGGAGATGCCGATCAGGACGAACAGCATCAGGCCCACTGTCGATCAGCGAGCGCGGCCGTAAGCGCCGAGAGGATGCCGATCGGGATTGCGATCAGCAGGCAGAACAGCATCCCGCCGATCACGAGCGACGCGGTGATGGGCAGCGTGTCCTCGATCTCGTCGGTGACCGCGTCCTCCGAGCGAGTCGAGTCGCCGAGGTCGGCGTGCACGACGACGCGCTCGAGGGAAGCCGAACGTACTCGCTGACGAACGAACCGCGGAGGTTGTACGTGGTCTGCAGGTCGCTGCCCGAACCCCTGCTGGTTGCGCTGGGCGTTGGTCGAGTCGCCCGGCAGGACGAAGAACATCACGAACGCGATCAGCGTGATCACGAAGAAGAGCATCAGTGCCCACACCAGCCGCCTGACGACGTAGATCAGCACCGGCCCGTAGCCTTGCTGCTCGCGCCGTTCAGCGCAAGTCGCGACGCGCCTCCGCCGAAGTGCTCCCAACCCGCCAGGTCTACGGGCTCTCCTGTGAGGCGGATTTCGACGCCCTCGCCCTCGCACGCAGCGGCCGATCACGGGAAAGTCGAGCGGGTCGGGCGTCGCGGCGAGCAGCTCGTAGTCCTCGCCGAAGCCGAGGTCCTCGACGGTCGCGCCGCGGCCAGCGGGACCGCGCTCGAGCGTCGAGCTCGAGCCGGCAGCGCCGAGCGGGCGCGCGATGTGGCCGGCGTCGACCGCCAGGCCGTCCGAGATGTCGGTGCAGCGCGTGGGCGACGGCGGCGAGGCGGCGGCCCTCCTCGAGGCGGAGCGGCGGCCGGGCGTGGCGCCCTGCGCGGAACGCCGCGCCCGCCGCGCCGAGCGGGCCGGTGACGACGAGCAGGTCGCCGGGCCTGGCGCCGGCGCGGCCGGGCACGCGCTCCGAGCGGCCGACGCGCGGTCACGGCGAGCACGAGCTCGCGGCGCGCTGGTCGTGTCGCCGCCGACGACCGGGACGCCCGGCTCGTTCAGGCCCTGCGTAGAGCTCGAGCACGTCGTCGAGCTCGGTCTCGCCCGGCGCGCCGAGCGTGACGAGGAGCGCCTCGCGGCTCGGCGCCCGAGGCGGCGAGGTCGCTCAGGTTGACCGCGGCGGCGCGGTAGCCGAGCTCGCGCCAGTCGATCCAGTCGAGCCGGAAGTGCACGCCCTCGACGAGCGCGTCCTGCGTGACGACGAGCCCGCCGCCGAGCTGCGGCCGCGTCGTGCTCGATCCCGCGATCAGGCCGCGCCGCTCGAGCTCCGCGCAGCAGGCCGAGCTCGCCGAGCTCAGAGAGCCGCATCGACCGCCGCCCGCAGCTCCGGCGCATCGGCGCGGCGCGGATCACCGCGACGCCCGCCGCGCCCGGCGCGGATGCAGTCGGCCGCGTTGGACGCGTCGATGCCGCCGATCGCGACGACCGGGATCGAGCACCGCGCGCGCAGATCTCGGCGAGCCCGTCGAGGCCGATCGGCCGGATCGGCGTCCGGCTTCGACGGCGTCGCCCAGACCGGCCCGGCGCCGATGTAGGCGCGCCGGCCGCTCGCCGGCGAGCGCCTCGGCGACGCGACGCAGCCGAGGTGCCGAGCAGCAGCCCGGCGTCGCGCGCGCGCTCGGCGCCGGCGTCGTCGCGGCCGAGGTGGACGCCGTCGGCCCCGAGCTCGAGCGCCGCCTCGACGTCGTCGTTGACGACGAAGCGTCGCGCCGAGCTCGCGCGAAGCCGCTGACCCGCGCTCGACGACCTCGTCCGTGCTCGGCGCCCTTGCAGCGCGCAGCTGCACGACGGTCGCGCCGCCCGCGACCGCGCGGCCGCGCCGTCTCGAGGTCGCGTCGACGATCGCGTGCAGCCTCACGAGACCTTCGCGCGCGCAGTCGAGCGTGTCCGGGTCGAGCGTCGCAGAGCGCGTCGTAGAGCGCGACGTGGAACGAGCCCGGCCCCTTGGCGCCGACGCGCCGCGTCCTCGCCGGCGACGCCGAACGCGACGAGCGCCTCGGCGGCCGCCTCGAGCGGCGTCGTCCGTCGCACGGCGAGGAAGCAGCCGGTGATCGCGGTCGACATGCAGCCGGTGCCGGTGATCGTCGCCGAGCAGCGCGTGCCCGTTCGCGACCGCGAGCACGCGCTCGCCGTCGGAGACGTGGTCGACCGGGCCCGTGACGGACGCGACGACGCCGAGCGCCTGCGCGGCCTCGCGCGCGAGCTCGGCCGGGTCGCCGCCGCCGCCGACCGACTCGACGCCGCGCATCTCGGCCTCGACGCCGACGAGCGTCGCGACCTCGCCCGCGTTGCCGCGCACGACAGCGACGTCGCAGCTCGTCGAGGATCCGCTTCGCGGTCTCCGTGCGGTAGCGTCGTCGCGCCGCGCCGACCGGGTCGAGCACGACCGGGACGCCGCGCTCGTTCGCAGCCCGGCCGGCGAGCAGCATCGCCTCGACCCAGTGCGTCGGAGAGCGTGCCGATGTTGAGCACGAGCGCGCCGGCGAGGCCGACCATCTCCTCGACCTCCTCGCCGCGCGTGCGCCATCACCGGCAGCGCGCCGAGCGCGAGCGTCGCGTTGGCGGTCTCGTTCATGACGACGTAGTTGGTGATCTGGTGGACGAGCGGCTTGCGCTCGCGGATCACGGCGCAGGGTCGGCGCCGGCGTCGTCACGCGCTCCCTTCACGTCGAGGACGTCGACCGGGCCGTCGCCCGCGCCGAGCTCGGCGAGGCCGCTGCGCGACCGCCGCGAGGCCGCGCTCGGCCGCGCCGCGCGCGGCCTCGCTCGAGCGGCAGGCCCCGCGCGAGCAGCGCCGCGAGCGTCGCCGAGTGCGTGCAGCCGGCGCCGTGCGTCGCCGCGACGTCGTGACGCTCGACCGGGATCTCGACGTGCTCGCTCGCCGTCGAAGAGGTGGTCGACCGGCGTCGCCGTGGCCGCCGGTGACGATCGCCGCCGGCGCGCCGAGCTCGACGCAGCCGCTCGGCGAGCTCGCGCGTCGGCCCGTCGCCGCGAGGAGCGCCTCGGCCTCGGGCAGGTTCGGCGTCACGACCGTCGCGAGCGGGAAGAGCCGCGCGACCAGCGTCTCGACGGCGTCGTCCTGCGAGCAGCTGCGCGCCCGGAGCTCGCGACCATCACCGGGTCGACGACGAGCGGCACGCGGATGCGCGCTCGAGGAAGTCCGGCGACCGTCTCGATCACCGCGCGCGAGAAGAGCATCCCCGTCTTCGCCGCGTCGACGCCGATGTCGTCGAAGACCGCCTCGAGCTGCGCGCGCACGAACGTCGGGCGGCAGCTCGTGCACGGCGGTCACGCCGACCGTGTTCTGCGCCGTCAGCGCGACGATCGCGCTCGTCCCGTGCGCAGCCCGCGGCCGCGAACGCCTTCAGGTCGGCCTGGATGCCGGCGCCGCCGCCGGAGTCGGAGCCGGCGATCGTCAGTGCATCGTGGAACCAACTGCACTCCCTTCGCCGGTACGAACCGGATCAGGTTCGACGGGTGTGATCTCAGCCCCTGACGGGGCACCCCGGTCAGGCCGAGGCTAGCATCGGCGAGATGGGCGAAGCGCGCTACGACGGCATCGCGGAGTGGTACGACGGCTGGCGCCCGGAGCTGACCACGGACGAGCTCGCCGCGCTGATGCGCCTGCTCGGGACGGGCGATGGCGCTGCCTGGACGTCGGCTGCAGGACCGCGCGTCGGCGACGACGGTGGCGGCCGAGCTCGGCTGGTCGGCCGGTCGGCGTCGACGTCTCCGCCGAGCTGCTGGCCGTCGCGGGGATACGCGGGCCTCGACGTGCGTCGAAGGCAGCGCGCGACTGCGCTTCCATTCGAGGACGAGTCGTTCGACGCCGCGATCTCGGTCTGGACGCACACCGATGTCGACGACTTCGGCGCGGCGCCGCGGAGGTCGCGCGCGTCCTCCGCCCGGGTGCGCCGTTCGTCTACGTCGGGGGCCATCGCTGCTTCGTCGGGCCGCATTCGGCCTTCGTCACGCGCAGGCGCGCCGACGTTCCATCGGCTACCGGCCGAGCAGGCGCTGACGGCAGCGCGCCGGGCGTCGGCGACCCGGAGGGCTGCGGCACGCGTCGACTCCGAGGCACCTCACGCCTGGCGGACTTCATCACCGCCTTCGCGGCCGCGGGCCTGCGGATCGACCGCTTCGAAGAGCTGAGCGACCGCGACTATCCGTACCTCGTCGCCCTGCGAGGCGCGGCGATGAGCGTCGCCGCGAGCTGGGCCGACCTGCTCGAAGGCGAGGAGCTCGCCCATCTCGAGACGGTAGCCGGCGCGCGAGACGCGATCCTCGCGCCGCTGCCCGAGGAGCTGCACCCGCGCGTGCGCGAGGCGCTCGCGGCGCAGGGCGTCGACGCGCTCTACGCGCACCAGCGCCGAGGCGTGGGAGGCGGCCGCGCGCGGCGAGCACTTCGTCGTCACCACCGGCACGGCCTGCGGAAGACGCTCGCCTTCAACCTGCCGCGTGCTCGACGCGCTCGCGCGCGAGCCGAAGCAGCGCGCGCTCTACCTCTACCCGACGAAGGCGCTCGCGCAGGACCAGCTGCGCGCGCTCGCCGCGCTCGAGCGTGCCGCGCGTCCGCGCCGGCGATCTACGACGGCGACACGCCGAGGCGAGCGGCGCTGGCAGATCCGCAAGTGGGCGAACCTCGATCCTCACGAACCCGGACATGCTCCACGTCGGCGTCCTGCCGCACCACGACCGCTGGGGCGACGTGCTCTCGAACCTCGCGCTACGTCGTCGTCGACGAGGCGCACGTCTACCGCGGCGTCTTCGGCTCGCACGTCGGCAACGTGCTCCGGCGCCTGCGCCGGCTCGCGCGCGTCTACGGCGCCGAGCCGCAGTTCCTGCTCGCCTCGGCGACGATCGCGAACCCGGGCGAGCTCGCGCGCTCGCTGCTCGGCGTCGACGTCGACCGTCGATCGGCGACGACGCGGCGCCGCGCGCCGAGCGGACGATCGCGCTCTGGAACCCGCCGCTGCTCGACGAGGAGCTCGGCCTGCGCGCGCAGCGCGCTCGGCGAGGCGTCGCGGCTGATGGCCGAGCTCGTCGCGCGCGGCCTGCGGACGCTCTGCTTCGCGAAGAGCCGCAAGGCGGCCGAGCTGATCCACCGCTTCACCGCCGACCGCGCTCGGGCGACGACCGCGACGCGCTCTCGCCCGTACCGCGCCGGCTACACGCCGGCGCAGCGGCGCGAGATCGAGCGGCGGCTCGTCGCGGGCGAGCTGCTCGGCGTCGCGCGCGACCGACGCGCTCGAGCTCGGGATCGACATCGGGCTGCTCGACTGCGTGATCTCGGTCGGCTTCCCGGGCACGGTCGCCAGCCTGCGCCAGCAGTGGGGCCGCGCCGGCCGCCGCGGGCACGGGCTGGCGGTGCTCGTCGCGAGCGAGGACGCGCTCGACCAGTACTTCATGCGCGAGCCGCGAGACGCTGCTCGGCCGGCGCGTCGAGGCGGCGATCCTCGACCACGCGAACCCGCGCGTGCTCGACGGGCACGTGCGCGCGGCCGCGTTCGAGGCGCCGCTCGACGACGCGGACCGCGAGACTGCTCGGCGACGCAGGCGCTCGAGCGCGCGGCCGTGCTCCCCGAGCTGCGAGCAGACGCACGCGCGGCTACGTCTGGGCCGGCCGCGACTACCCGGCCGCGCGCGTCTCGCTGCGCTCGACGAGCCCCGACTCGTTCACGATCGTCGACGACCGAGACCGGCATCGGTGCTCGGCATCGGTCGAGCGCGAGCGCGCGCTACTCGACCGTCCACGAGGGCGCCGATCTACCTCCACCTCGGCGAGCCGTACCGCGTGCGCGCGCTCGACCTCGACGCGCGCACGCGCGCTCGTCGAGCCGTTCACGCGGCGACTGCTACACGCAGGCGAAGAAGGAGACGACGACCGCGATCGAGGAGCCGCTGCGCGTCGAGCGGCGGCTCGGGCTCGAGCTCGCCTTCGGCCGCGTCGTCGGTCACCGAGCAGGTCGTCGGCTACCAGCAGCAAGTCGATCCGCGACGCAGGCGACGCTCGACCTCGATCGCGCTCGACCTGCCGCGAGACGACGTTCGAGACCGAGGCGATCTGGTTCGTGCCCGAGCCGAGCAGCTCGAGGGCCTCGACGGAGATGCCGACGCTGCTCGGCACGCTGCACGCGGCCGAGCACGCGATGATCGCGCTGCTGCCGCTCTGGGCGATGTGCGACCGCTGGGACATCGGCGGGCTCTCGACGAACATCCACTTCCAGACCGGGCGGCCGACGGTCTTCGTCTACGACGGCCACTCGGGCGGCGTCGGCATCACCGAGCGCGGCTTCGAGACGCTTCGAGGGCTGGGTCGAGGACACGGCGCAGCATGCTCGCGGGCTGCCCGTGCGAGCGCGGCTGCCCGTCGTGCGTGCAGAGCGCCGAAGTGCGGCAACCTCGAACGAGCCGCTCGACAAGGCCGGCGCGCTCGCACGCTGCTCGACGGATGTTGAGCTGGCGTAGGGTCCAGAAGCTAGAGCTGCCAGGCCGTAGAGACCGGCCGGCGGGCCGAGTTCTGCTCGGTCGGAAAGACCCTGGTCTCAGGATTGATCGAGCGAACGGCCGGCCGCGCACTCGCCCGACTGGTAGTCGGTCGGCATGAACAGCTGCAACGACAGCAGGTAGCTCGCGACCACGGCGCGCCTTCCCGGCGCGAGCCGCCAGGCCACTCGACCGTGAACGCGGCCTCCTGCAGCGCGGAAACACTGCTGCGGAAGCGCCTCGACCGGCCCAGCCGCGCATGGCCAGCATCGACTCGTGCGCGAGCGCGTGACCAGCCCCGCTTTCCGCCATGTCGCGTTTGGAACCTGCTCAGGAACGAGGCCGTCGCCCGCCGGGTCGCCGCTCCCCGTGAAGCCCGGTTCCAGTCGAACTGCGACGCCAGGCCGCGCGAGCTCCGGCCGCCTCGGGCCCGGCGGCGGAGGCACGGGCGAGGAGCTCCTTGCACATCGCGCGACGTGACATGCGTACGAGGCGGCGCGCGCCGTTCGGGAACCAGGCGCGTCGCCGAGGTTCCCGTCCACGTTCACGGCGATCGAATGCCAGAAGCTCTCGCAGCGGACGTGCACCGGCCGCCCGCGAGCTGCAGGCGAGTGCGCTCGAGCGCGCGCTCGTTGCCGGAGCGCGAGTGCTTCTCGGCCGCCCAGCCGCCGCACGCGAGCACGACGAGGATCCGGTGGCGCCGCAGGCCTCACCTCGCGAATATCGGCACGACGGGTGTCGATCCACCGGCGTTTCCGTTCGTCGTACTCTCGACAGCGAGCCGGACAGGAGGCGAGATGCGAGTACACTGCCTGTCCTGATCTACGGCGTAGCGACAGGCTGGCAGTCGCGCAGCGAGGGAAGAGAACGGCCAGATCGGTTTATCGGCGGTCGCCGCGGTCTGGTTCCTCGCTGCGCGACTTCCAACTCTGGTCGCCAAATAACGGCATGCACATCTCGCCCTCACTCGTTAAACACAGTACGACGAACGAAACGCTGGGGATCGACATCCGTCGTATGATCTGCGGATGGCGTTTGCGGCCATGATCTGATAAATAGCGACAGCGGCATGGCAGCTCGGCGCATAATATCGGAATAAAGACGTGGTAAAATCGCTGAGGCTTCTGTGAACGTGGACGAGATCACCGACGACGTGCCGTTCAACGACATGCCGCTTATCTCTCCATGTCGCACGCGGGACAGAACTCACGCCGGCGGGCGACCAGGCTCCGTGCCTGACGGTTCGGCGGCGCGACACCGGCGGCGACCGCCTGGACCAACGGTAGCGAAGCGCTATTCACGCTTTAGCGCGCACGAGTCACATCGCGGCTGAACCGGCGAACGCTTTCGCGAATGTTTCGCGGGCCCGGAAGTCACCTTCTGTCGATAACTCGCGGCTCGCGCCGCCGCGTTTGCAACCCTGTTGTCGTGCGGCCATTCATGCCGACCGACATACCAGTCGGGCGAGTGCGCGGCCGGCCTAAAACCTCGTCTGCATCCCGGAACCGGGCGACCGAGCAGATTCCCAGTACCATTTGGCCGCAGCTCTGTGAGACCTCCATGAAACCGGTATCCGGTCGGCAGCATGGCTTTGCACCGACGATATCGGCGGCTCGTTCGGAACCCTTGCACGCTTCATCGCGCAGGACGGGCGGCCCCGCCGCGCGGGCAGCCGCGCAGCGGCTGCCCGTCTCGGCCCAGCCCTCAGTTTGACTCGGCGATCCCGTTGCCGCCGGAGGTGGCCGTCGGCAGAGTCAGGTTCGTCGAGTCCCGCCGATCTCAGCGATCGCCAGCGGCGGCAGCGCATCGGCAGTAGCCGACGCAGCAGCCAGGCAATGACAGCGCTCAAGCGTCGGTATCCGGCCAGTGAACGACTGTCGAACTGCGATCTGTTTGGCAGAGTTTGTTCGAAGGTGAGCTGCGCCCGGTCATCGACGATCATCTCGGTAACCTGCGTCCTGAATAGTCGCCGGTGCTCATTTGAACGCGCGTTCTCGAGGTCGAAGCGCGCTGCATCGCCGGGCGGGTAGATCGCCTTCGTCCCGCGATAAATGAAGGCGATCCCAACGCATGCCGCTGGAATATCGACGATCGATAACCCAAATCGTACGGTACTGTTCGTGGCCAGACCGGCAGCTGTGCGGAGTCGGCACACTTCCGCGCGCTCCGAACTGCGTCATGAGCGCCTCGCGATCGCGGTCGTCGAGCGGCGCCGAGAACCGCCGCCCGGACGTGAGCTGCGTCAGGCGCGCCAGGTCACGTGGTCGGCGGACTGTTGCACTGCTCATGGCGACGAGCACCATAGCCCGTATTTGCGACCGCGCATTACTGCTGCCTGGCTGACTGGCTGCCAGCTCGAGATCACGCAGTCAGCAATTTACGACGTCGACTCAGCTCGCGTTTCAGGCTCGCCTGCGGCGAACGATCTCGCGCCGCTGCTGGCGTGCCGAGCCGGCTGAACTGTGGCGCCGCGGCGGCGAAACGGGTATCGCGCTCGATCGTCGGCTTCATCAGCGCCGAGCACTGCGTCGGTCAGTTCTCGTCCGCTCGGCGCAGAACATTCGCTCAATGCTTCGATCGCGTCTTCCGCTCCAGTAACCGCGTCTCAGCTTTGGGTTGACGGCAAACGGTCGGCATATGGGCTCCCAGCGATAGAACGCACCGCAGCGCGTTGACGTGCCGGAGTACGCGATAGGCTGTGCGCCTCGTCGTCGCATGGGCGCTCTTCAGTAAAATGATAGACACGCCGTACGTGAACATGTTGAAGGTCAGATTCGCCCTTGCACGCCTGCCAACGCCGATCGACGTGTCGCGTCGTCGATCGCGACGCAGCAGGCAGCCAGCAGTAACACTTTGCAATATTCCCGGGAGCCTCGTCGGGTAGAAGCAAGCGCCAACGCAGCTTTCCGGCAGCGATGGCTACGGCGAAGTCCAGCACGCGGCTGCCTCCATCGACCTGACAAACGCATCGTTCGCCGCGGCACCTCGCTGCGGGAATAACACCTCGATAAGATGCTCGCGCCACCTGCTCGAGAGATGGGCGAGCTCTCGCCCTGCCGGCAACGGCGGCAGCTCATCGCATTACCGGAACGACGAGTACGGATAGTCGCGGTCGCTCGATCGACGGCCTGGCGACGTCAGAGTCTCAGTCGACGCCGGCACGCTGCCATCACCCAGCCTGCTCGGCCGACAGCCGGATGGTTGATCGGCGCTGGCCGAATGCGGCCCGACGGATGGCCCCGATGACGAACGGCTGGGCTGGACTCATGTGGGCCTCGGCGGCGGCTGTGTCGTACTCAAACGGATCCGCGTCTCAATGGAAGCTGGTCGACCACGTCGGGCCCCGCCAGCGACCAACAGCTTCGGTGGATGCGCGTCGCCAGCCGGCGCTCGACGCCACCGCGCCCGATCCCGCGGCCGACGTCCCTCCGGTAGCGTCAGCACCTATCGTGATCGCTCAGCCGACATGTTTGCTCCTTGTCATGACCAGCTCATGGCCTGTACGACCGGGGCCTTTGCAGGGCTGGATTACCAAGTCGAACCTGATGATTCGCATGACGGAGGTGCAGTTGGAGTTCCAGTGTCGACGATCGGGGCTCCGACTCGAGTGGGCGCGGGGATCCAGGCCGTACGACCTTCGCCACTGCCGATCAGTTCCAGCACTGATCATCGCGCTCACCGGCGTGCTCGCCGTCTACCGTGGCGAGGCTGTATCGGCTCGACGACAAGAATCGGCCGTGATCAGTTGACCTCCCACCGGCATCCGATGCCGCTCATCATTGGTGATGTGGCTCGAAATGCAGCTGCTGCCGGCGGTTCAAATGCAGCTGGTCTCCCCTTCCCGCGATGTGGCGCCGAGACTCGTGGCAACGAGGCCAATTGACTCGGCGCGCCGGCAACGTCGGCGACGGTCGCAACGTCTCTGTTGCATAGCCTGGAGCGGCGACGACACCTCGGCTTCCGGGCGTCGGGAAAAGCGCGCGACGTCGCGAACCGGCACTCGGCGCTGGCCTGGCGCTGCGGGACAGCTCCCCTCGAGCAGGCGCCGCGCGGGCGGTAACGGCACCTCGCGTCACGCGGGGGTTTCGGAGATCGAGGAACTGACGATCGATAACTCGGCCTGGGCGGCACGAACGCAGGCGCCGATTTACTCGCTCTGATCCGCGGTAAATCCTGATCACCAACCACGGCAGGATTACCGCCAACGCGACAGCGCGCTGCCGGTACGCGCTGGGGCAGGGCATTGCGGCGTCGTGTCAACATCGATCTCTGAATGTTTCGACTGACCTTGCGAACCGGAACGACGTGCCCGTGATGTCATTGATCGACGCAGGCTTTGTTTGGAAATACCGCACAAATCGCGACGTACTGGCAGGCCAGATCGCCTGTCGTCGAAATCGGCACGGAAGATACGCTCGCCGGCGACAGTGGAGTCGCGGCGTCGAACGTCGGCAGCGGCGGTGAGCTGGCCTGGCAACGGGCGTGATAGTCGCGATCACCAGCGTCGACCGCGTCTCGACGGCTCGACGAATGCACGCGGTCGCCAGCGGGCTGGTTGCTCGGCACGGTCACCGGCACCGGTTGCATGGCGACCGCGATCGTACTCCTCGGCGTGTGCGAAACGTACGCCTTCGCAACCGAAATCGCCGGCGGCGCGCGGCAGGCGAAGGTAATGCCCGCGTCGCGCTTGACCGCTCTGACCTCGACGAAGCTCGACTCTCGCGCCAATCACGCGATCGAACACTCGCGGCGGCGAGCGACAGCCGCAATCGATAACTGCGGCTTTCGCACGCAGACGGCTTTGATCGGCGAGGTCGGGCTCGTGCTGCTTCTTCGTCGTCGGCGACGACGATCGAACGGCAGTCCTTTCGAAGCAGCCTCGGCCGCGGCGTGGCTGGCGCCGAGCGTGCGTTCTTCTCAAGCCTTCAGCTGGCGAGCGGCAGACCGCCTGCATCGGCACCGGTCCCGATGCTGGACGCCCTCAAGCCCGACTTACGGCCTCGTCTCGTCGCCGGATCGCGCGCGCCGCGTCTCGATCGTCGTCGCGATCGGCGACGTCGACCTCAACGCCGGTGACTCGCGCCGACTGCGGTATGTGCCGCGGCGCAACGCCTGGCCGAGCTCGGCGGCGCGGCTCGCTCGCGGGATCGACACAAAATCGATCGCATAAATTTCGTCAGGCGTCCCGCGGCTCGACCTGAACAGTACGGCTCATTCCTGCGCGACGCGATCAACACGGTACGACCTCTTGCAGGCGCCTGATCCTCGCCACGCCCAGCGAGAGAACACGAGGGTGCCCGGCGTCCTGATCGCCGGCGGTGGCAGCAGCTCGCCGTGACAGCAGATCGTGACCTGCCGGGCCAGGCTCCAGGTTTCTCGTGCCGGGCCCGCTCGCTTGACCTTCACGAGGATCGCAAGCTGGCTGCCGCTTTCCATGCCGTGTCAGACGACACAGTCGGGCACCAGCTCCCACATCACCTTCATCAGCTAATCGAATCAGCAGCCTCAGCGCCATCGGAGACATCGGCTTCAGGAGGACACCCCCCGAGGCTGCTCGCTCTCCCGACGCGCTCATTTCACGTGATCGGCATGCTATCGGGGAAGGAGATCGAAAATCACCTCGAGGAAGAACCCATGACCTGGCGGGAATGAGCGCCACTCAGCGGGCGAGAGGCACGACTGCCGAGACGCGGTGCAGCTGCGCTACGCCATTGATCTACGGCTGTGGAGCACTGATAATAATATTCATGATCACGCTGATCGCGTTCGTGTCTGCCCGACGGTCATTCAACGCCAGCCTCGGAGGATACCTGGCCGCGTTCAGCGGCGCGACTCCTCGACAAAATCGTGCACGCCGACTATCGGCGTCGATCGGAGAACGCGGTCACCGGCTGGTACGCGCCCATCTGCGTCGGCGGCGATCCCGATCGTATCCTTCGGCGCTGCGGCCGCGACTCTTTGATCATCTGATCGCCATCTCCCCGACCGTTCTGGCCTCTCGTAACTCGTGCGGTACCGCTTTGCCGTTTCGCGACGCGCCTGAATACCCTGTCGCCCAACTGTGATCGGCATTCCTACCTTGCGCATGTCCGAGACGACATCAGTGAACGGACTATCACGCCGCTTCCGAATTCTCGCGCGCCTCTTCTGTCGGTGTCGTTATCGGCGTCACCTTCGCGATCGGCGGCGTTCGCCATCGTAACGGCTGCCGGTATTCTGGGACATCGCGGTGATCTGTCGTGGACATCGACCGCGGATCCGCTGCCGCGATCGATCCGGCACCGATGAACCCATCGCGCCGCGTTGCGCGTAATCGCCGCGCGGCAGCGAACGGCGATCCGTATCCGCCCGCGCCTGCTCGTAACTCTGGCGGGGGAAGCGGCATCGTCGCGAGCTTCACCTCCTGGAGTCGCGGTCAGGTCAGGCGGGCGGCGGATTCTGTCGATGGTAACTGACGTCGACCTCGGCGAGGATCGACTCGACCGCGCGGCAGGACTCCCGCCAGGAATTGACGACGACCGGAGTCGAGCTGCAGGACTATGTTCGGTGTAAAATCGTCGGCTTCGGCGCAACTCTACAACGATCCCGTCGGCGCCCGGAGGCGTGGATCGCCTCGAGCGCGATCGTGCAGTCGAGCCCCCGTGCTCGCGATCGTGAGTGATCGACACCTCGACGCGAAACCGCGCCGGCCTGCGACCAGTTATCGATCTGGAAGATCTGCCCCTGAACGATCGCGTCCAGCGTCTCAGCACCGCGCCGGTAACCTGAAACGCGGTCGATTCACTGCCGGCATCGAGGCGCTACACCCGTAAGAGACGGCACGCATACACCGCCGCCTTCCGCCAGCGTCAATCGGCGTCGACGCGCGATCAGGCGCAACATCGACGTCGTCGCGTCCATCTGGCTGCAGCTCCGCTCGCGCTGACGACTTCAGCAGGCATAAACGGGCCCGAACCCTGATGCGCATTACTCCAATGATCGACCTCGATCGTCGATCTGTACGCTGACGCCTTCTCGACACGACGCTTCGATCAGCCGGTCTCGCGTTCAGATGAACGACGGACGACCGCCTTCACTATGATCGCACTACCGGGATGACGTATCGACCGACTCAGATCAGCAATTACCTGCCGGGCGACCGCGCGTGCCATCATCGGCGGCTCGACGGCTGACAGAACCCGGGTTGCGACGATCCAGGTTAAGGTCGTCAATCGTGAACGCAGGCGGATCGGGCGCTGTCAGCGCCCGGTTGGCGATGATCGTGCAATCGATCGGGTGATAGCGCGCGGGAACAACGACCGTTGGCCAGCTTTAGCGCCACGGCATATCAAATCGCCGCGCGCACAGGCCGCCGGTACGTCTTTAGCCGGGCATGCCACCGCTGCGAAAAATCGCTGCGACTCGACTGGCGCGACGCTAGTGCGCGTTGGACCATCTCGCCGCCGGCATTGAGGCAGGCCAATTGCTCACACACGAAAACTCGGCTGAATCTCGGAAGGGCTTCGGGACACGAGGCTTCCGCTCGACATGCGCTCTGAGCAACCTGCTGCAGCACCACCGACACAACCTCGCGCTGCGCGAGGGCAGCGACAATGACTCCTCGTCTCCAGTACCAGTGCCAGCTAGTCAGTTCACGACCGGAGTGAAGAACAGTGCCTGTGCCAATACACTGAGTGACATCAAGCACATGCTTTGTGATCAGACTGGCACACGCGGCAGTCGCGGCCTGGCACTGATCACGCTCACTGCCAGCCGCTCATACTGCGAGGCTACGGCCCAACAGGAAGATCGACAACTGGCAGTGAAGGGGAATGTCAGTGGTATCAAAGACCGACGGCACGTGACCGACTGGGTGGCCAGCGACGTGATGCGTCGATCCACACTGCGTTCGATCGGGAACCGACCGAGCGGATCGTAACGACGATGAAGTCTGACGGCACCGCAGATCGGCCGTGGAGATGAGCCTCGAGCGGGGTGGCGAGTGGCGATCAACTCGCGGCGAACAAACTCGACCTGCGCGACGAATGAACGCAACCGGCGAAGTAATCGTGTCGAGCGGCGCACATCAGGCGCTCGATTATCGACTTCGGCGTCGCCCGGGTACCGCGGGCGAATGACTGGCTGCGAACGTGAGCGGCTGAACTGTGAAACGGCGCGATCCCTCCGATTCAGCGCGGTTCTTCTGCTTGTACGATCGCTACCAACCGGACCTCAAAGGCGGTTTCGAGCCGCAGTCGTGAAACCTCGATTGACGATCGAAGAGTTCGAGACGCGCTGGTGCGGCGACCTCCGCGCGCGTCGAGGACGTGCTTCAGCGCTCAACATAAAGACAATCAGCTGGTGACTCTTTGCGCCGGGCGCGCAAATCGTGCCGGTGCCGGGATGATCACAACGCGGCAGACAGCTGATCGTGGCGGACGTTAACTCAGACATTCGCGAATACGCCGAATCTTCTCGACACTTGATCGGCTAAAGCCAGATCTGCCGCCTGGCGAACTGCTGCAGCCGGCAGAGGCGTTCTTCGACGACGGCATAACGGCACGAGCGGCTGGCGCCGGCTGCACGTCGTCGACTCACCCGGCGGTGAAGCTCGGCATTTCAAACGTGTTGCATCCACACGATTGTGCGGCAGCGCAGAGCGCGGCCGGCCGGTAATACCATTCCCAGCGGCGCTTGATCTCGCGCGTGTCGATCGGCCAGCTACTCCTCGTCAGTCGCGGCTGAAGACGTCGATATCGATCACGCCCTCAGTGCAGGCACTCCGTCGCGGCAGAATCGCTCGACTCGATCTGGATCCCCGGTCCTCAGCGCCCATCGACGCTGTCTCCGAAAGCCATGACCTGCCGCCATCAATTCGTTAGGACGTGGCTTAGCGTCATCGTGGCACCGCGACGGACTGCCTGCGGCATATCGACTCACCTCTTCCTCCCAGCGCAGCGGCAATGGCTTCGTAACGCGATGTCAGCATGTGCCATCGATCATCCGACAGTGGCACACACTAAGCGGCTCTCCACGCGTTGACGTCGCCAGCTGGCGCGAGCAAGCGTCGAGACCGCTTCGCCGTGTGCTGGCCGTAGCTCGCGTTGTACCTGGCGCTGATGGCGTGAATACGACGCACTCGAAATCGAGAACTCATCACGCGCTCGCGCTCGCCATAAGCCTACTCGTCTGCCCGATCGCCGCCGTCGTCACCGGTCGGCGACTCGATCAACGTCCCTGTCTCGACAGTTACTCAGCAAATCGCCAGGCCGCGCGCATTCGCGATCAGAGCTCATAACGTCATCGCCGGCTACGCAATTTTGGCATCCAGCGCACGCCGCCGCCCTGCGGAAACGCGATCGCGGCGATCGGCAGCCGCGTGGCAGCCGGCTGGCCGCTGATGGAAACATGCGGCTACCTCTGGTCTTATGCCGCGCTGGCGAAACGCGCCGGCGGTCTCAGCCTCACGGACGAGCGTGTGATCTGCACCGCGCTGGTAATAAATCGTCTTGACGTCGCTGTAATAAGCTCTCCTAAGCGATGTGGAAGGCAACTCGACGAGCGTTTGATCGGCGACTCACGCAGCTCCGGCGGTCACCGACGGAGGATCGCCGCTCGATCGACTCGACTTATCGGCCACGCGGGTACGTCGCCGCATGCAGCCATGCGCTTCGAGCGCACTCCGCGTACCGGCGACCTCCCAGCTTTGCTGCGACAGTACGACCGGCAACCGACCGCGCCCGACGATCGACCTCTCGATCGACCTCGCCGGTGGCGGCGACTGAATCGATACCGATCTCGGAGGTATGTCCTCCTCGACGGACGACCGCGGCGCCCTGCATACTGCTCGACACACCCAGTCGGCCAGTTGCCGTGAACGTTGTAATCAGTGATCCGTCCGCGACGCGAGCTCAGCGGCCGCGCTCGACCACTTCGGAGACGACGCGACTCCGGCTGCGCGGCATCGGCGGCGACACGCCGGGCTCGGGCGCTTGACCGATCTCACGCCGCGCGGGTGACGTGCCCTCATCGACCTGAGCACATA
>ERZ1370068.11172-contig-981_pt1 | contig 91924 bp, 130 predicted proteins | sample MGYA00561227_ERZ1370068 | MGnify/ENA primary metagenome ERZ1370068 (study PRJEB38410, sample SAMEA6850437) | metagenome | study: Metagenomic assessment of the ecological functions of the soil: analysis of the soil microbiota associated with the... | reverse complement strand
GGGGATCTGTGCCCCGGCACGTCAGCGCTGGAAAAGATCAACGCCAGCCTGCGGTAGCTATGCTGCCGCGGCGCTGCTCTGGCCCTCATCCTGAGGGAGGCCGCAACGCGGCCGTCTCGAAGGATGAATGGCTACCGGCGGGGCCGCATGGTTCGAGACGCCGCTGACGCGGCTCCTCACCATGAAGTAAACCCAGCCCGCTACGCTACTGCGGCGATGCTCCGCGGATTTGCGACGTACTCCTTCAACACCTTGTCGGATGTGTCGACCTCGACCAGCGACACGTCGTAGCTCCAGAGATCGGCGAGGTGCTGCAGCACGCGCCTGGCGTCGGTTTCGTGTCAGTTGGGCGCCCGTTCAGCACGGTGTGGCGCAGCATCAGGCGGCGATCGCCGGCGAGATCGACATCGACCACCTCGATGTTCGGCATCGATGAAACCGACGTCGTACTGCCGCGCCAGCTCGCGGCGCATGCCGGCGATAGCCGCGCTCGTCGTGGATGGCGTCGACCTGGATGCCTGAGCGGTCTCGGCCGGATCGTCATGCAGATGGAACAGGCGGAAGTGCCGCATCAGCCGCGGGCTGATGAACTGGCTGATGAAACTTTCGTCGCGATAATTGGCCCAGACGTCGCGCAGCACGCCCATTGCGTCGCCCTTGCCGGCAATATCCGGAAACCATTCGCGGTCCTCGTCTTCCGGATTGGTGACGATGCGCTCGATATCCTGCATCATCGCAAATCCAAGCGCGTAGGGGTTGAACCCGGAATAGTGCGGGTTGTCGAAATCGGGCTGGAACACGACGTTGGTGTGCGACTGCAGGAATTCGAGGAAATTGCCGTCCGGCAGATCCGCCCCTGCTCGTGCAGCCGGTTCATGATGCTGATAGTGAACATAGGTCGCCGTGCCCTCGTTCATCACCTTGGTCTGGCTCTGCGGATAGAAATACTGCGCGATGTGCCGCACGATGCGCAGCAACTCGCGTTGCCAGGGACTTCAGCCGCGGCGCGGTTTTCTCGAGGAAGTACAGCAGGTTTTCCTGCGGCAGACCGAGACAGCGCGCGCCGGCGCTCGACGTTCAGCATCGCGCTTCGCTCTTGACCGGGCCGGTCGGAACGGTGCGCCACAAATCGTTGAATGCGGCTTCCTCGTGGGCAGCGGCGCCTGCCGGCCCGCTTTTCTTCAGCACGGAGATCGAGCTGCTTCTTGCCGGGATAGCGATCGATGCCGTGCGACATCAGCGCGTGCGCGGCATCGAGCGTCTGCTCGACCGCCAGCCGGCCGTGACGCTCCTCGCAATGCGCGACGTAGCGTCTTGGCGAATTCGAGATAATCGAGAATGCCGTCGGCATCGGTCCATTGCTTGAACAGATAGTTGTTCTTGAAGAAATGATTGTGGCCGAAGGCGGCATGCGCGATCACCAGCGTCTGCATCGTCGCGGTGTTTTCCTCCATCAGATAGGAGATGCACGGCGACGAGTTGATGACGATCTCGTAGGCCAGGCCCATCAGGCCCTTGCGGTAGGATGCCTCCTGATAGGCGAAGTGCTTGCCGAACGACCAATGCTTGTAGAACAGCGGCATGCCGACCGACGAATAGGCGTCCAGCATCTGCTCGGCGGTGATGACCTCGATCTGGTTGGGATAGACATCGAGCCCCAGATTCGGATCTCGCGCGATCTGCCTCGCAGGCATCGTGGATCCGCTGCAGCGTCACGGAAGTCCCAGTCTGCGCCCTCGAAACAGCAACTGGTCGCTCGCGGTCATGACGCGGCCCTTTCCTGCTGGCTACGGCGCTGGAAGAGATCGTGAAACACCGGGAAGATCTCGCTGCGCTCGCTGACCTTGCGCATCGATAGCGGCGCGCCGGCGCGCGCGCAGGCGCTCGTAAAGCGTCCAGAGCGACGAATCGGGCATTTCGAAGGTAAGGCCGTTTTCCTGGCCGACTTCCAGATAGGCAAAGAACTGGCTGACCGGCAGGATCTTGTCGGTCAGGAGCCGGCCTGGTGACCTCGCCGTCCGAGTAGGAATTGTCGCCGTCGGAAGCCTGCGCGGCATAGATGTTCCAGTCCGCCGGACGGAACCGCGAGCGGACGATGTCGTGCATTGCCTGCAACGCGCTCGACACCAGCGTGCCGCCGGAGGCCGGTCCGTGGAAGAAAGTCTCCTCGTCCACCTCTTCGGCCCGATCGGTGTGCCGGATGAAAACGATCTCGACGTGGCGATAGCGCCGCTTCAGGAACACGTAGAGCAGCATGTAGAAGCGCTTGGCGAGGTCCTTCATGTGCTCGGTCATCGAGCCGGACACGTCCATCAGGCAGAACATCACGGCCTGCGCCACCGGCTTCGGCACCGTCTCGAAACGCCGGTAGCGGATGTCGATCGGATCGATGAACGGGATCCGTGCGATGCTTCGCCTTCAGAGGCTTCGATCTCGGCCATCAGTTCGGCGCGGCGCGCCTCGTCGCTGCAATCCGTCCAATTCCGCCTCGAGCGGCCGCCAGCTACTTCCGGCCGTCGGCCGCCGCAGCGCGACGCGCCGCGCCAGTGCCCGGCTGACCGTTCGGCCCACCGAAATATTGGCGGGCGAGCCGAGTTGTCGTATAACCGGCGCGGCGAATGCCTTCGCTCTCCGACCTCGGCCAGCTTTCGCTTGGCGAGATCGGGCAATTCCAGATCGTCCAGGAACAGGTCGACGAACTCGTCGCGGCTGAGAACGAACCGGAACGCATCTTCGCTGTCGCCCTCGCCCGCGCCGCCTGCCCTTGCCGCCCGCTCGGTTCGGCCGCGGCAGCATGTCGCCTTCGATGAACTTCTTGTTTCCAGGCAAGCACCATGTCGCGCGTGCCGCCCTCGCGGCGGAAGCGCGGCTCGTCCATGCCATCGAGCGGCATGCTGACCTCGCCGCCTTCCAGGACATCCTTGATGTCCCGGTCCTGCGACGATTTCTTGACCGCACCCTGAACCAGCGCCTTGGCCCGACGCAGGAAGCGCTGGCGGTTCTCGAGACTCTTGCTGCCCGGATTCAGGCGCCGGTCGACGATGTGAATGCGCCACCTTCGTCATCCGCCTCAGCCGGCCTGTTTTACGCGCATGTACCACTCGACGAGCCGGCGGACCTGCACGCTCGGTGTAGCCGCGCTCCACCATGCGCGCGACGAACTCGTCGTGCTTCTTCTCGGTCTCGCCGTCCTTCTTCGAGCCAAAGGAGATCACCGGAAGCAGGTCCTCGACCTGCGAGAATATCCGCTTCTCGATCACTTCGCGGATCTTTTCGTAGCTGGTCCAGTGACGGATTCTTGCCGCCGTTCTGGGCCCGCGACCGCAGCGAGAACTTGACGACCTCGTTGCGGAAGTCCTTCGGGTTGGCGATGCCGGCCGGCTTCTCGATCTTGGTCAGTTCCTGATTGAGCAGCTCGCGATCGAGCAGCTGGCCGGTGTCGGGATCCTTGAAGTCCTGATCCTCGATCCAGGCATCGGCATAATCGACGTAGCGATCGAACAGGTTCTGACCGTAGTCCGAATAGGATCTCGAGATAGGCCTTCTGGATCTCGTGCCCGATGAATTCGGCATAGCGCGGCGCCAGCTCGGCCTTGATGAACTCGAGGTAACGCTTCTCGGCTTCGTCGGGAAGCTGCTCGCGGCGGATCGACTGCTCCAGCGCGTACATCAGATGAACCGCGATCGGCGCCGAGCTCTCGACGGTGTCGTGGTTGTAGGTCGCAGCCAGGACCTTGAAGGCAAAGCGGGTCGAGACGCCGTCCATGCCTTCGTCGACGCCGGCGGCGATCCTTGTATTCCTGAACGCTGCGCGCCTTCGGATCGGATTCCTTCAGGCTTTCGCCGTCATAGACCCGCATCTTCGCAAACACGGTCGAGTTCTCGTGCTTGCGCAGGCGCGACATCACCGAGAAGCGCGCCAGCGTTTCCAGCGTCGCCGGCGCGCAGGGCGCGGCGGCGAGTTCGGAGCCCTGGATCAGCTTCTCGTAGATCTTCTGCTCCTCAGTCGACGCGCAGGCAGTACGGCACCTTGATGACGCAGATGCGGTCGATGAAGGCCTCGTTGTTCTTGTTGGTCTTGAAGCTCTGCCATTCGGCCTCGTTGGAGTGCGCGAGAATGACGCCGGTGAACGGGATCGCGCCGATATTCTCGGTGCCGATATAGTTGCCCTCCTGCGTCGCCGTCAGCAGCGGATGCAGCATCTTGATCGGCGCCTTGAACATCTCGACGAATTCGAGAATGCCCTGGTTGGCGCGGTTGAGGCCGCCCGAATAGCTGTAGGCGTCGGGATCGTTCTGGGCGAAGGTCTCCAGCTTGCGGATGTCGACCTTGCCGACCAGCGACGAGATGTCCTGGTTGTTCTCGTCGCCGGGCTCGGTCTTCGCGATCGCGATCTGCCGCAGCCGCGACGGCTGGATCTTGGCGACGCGGAATTGCGAGATGTCGCCACCGAAGGCTTCGAGCCGCTTGTAGCACCACGGGCTCATCAGCCCGGTGAGGCGGCGGCGCGGAATGCCGTACTTCTCCTCGATGCATCGGCCCCAGCGTTTCCGGATCGAACAGGCTGAGCGGGCTTTCGAACACCGGGACTGAGTTCGTCGCCGGCCTTCAGCACGTAGATGGGATGGACTTCCATCAACGACTTGAGCCGCTCGGCAAGCGACGACTTTCCGCCGCCGACCGGCCCGAGCAGATAGAGGATCTGCTTGCGCTCTTCGAGGCCCTGCGCTGCGTGGCGGAAGAACGCCGACGATGCGCTCGATCGTTTCTTCCATGCCGTAGAAACCGGCGAAGGCCGGATAGAGCGCGCATCGTCCGGTTCAAAAGATACGGCCAAGGCGAGGGTCCTTGGCCGTGTCAATCATCTGAGGCTCGCCGATCGCAGCTAGCAGATCGCTCGGCCGCATTGGCATATCGCATCGGATCGCTTCGACACGACTCCAGATATTCCGCCATCGACATATCGGTCTGGCTTCGGGCCTCGAAGGACCGGGCGAACGCATTGAACAGAGAGATCGTTGTACATGATCCGTCTCTCCATGGTCACCTGTAAATGCCGGACGCTCCACTCGGGTTCCAGTGTCGGGCGTCACAGCTTCCGTTCGCGAGATCACCATCAGCACATGCACCGATTGGACACGCGAGCGACTTCACAATGCAATGCAATAGTCGTGCTAAGGGCGCTTGCCTCGTAAAGATACGGTGCCATTTCGCTCGCGTTGTATCCGTGCTGCAACATTTTCACCGGGTAACTACTGAACAACATGTAAGGGATTTTTAAGGATCCTGAGTGGTCGTGCCGGCTCGAATCGGCGTTCGTTTGGCGATCCCCAGCAGCAAAGCTGGAAAATCGGAGGTTCTGAACGGTCCGAACACGCGATAACAGCGCCTTTTAGTGACATTCGGACGGCCAGCCCGCGGCAAATGAGGCCAAGATGAACACGCATTCATTTGGCGGACCCGCGCGTTGAACGTGTCGCGGCGCCAACTGCAGCCAAAGTCAAATGCCGCACGATTAATCCGAGTTTGCCATAGAAATACGCCTGCATCGTCGCCGCCATTGCCTCCGTCGTCGGAGCGAACACCTAGTCACCGCCCAGGAAGCCGTCGATAAAGCCAAAGCCACCGCCTTCGATGCCGCGGATGTTCGGCGGCCCCCTCGGCAAGAAGACCTATGCCTGCTTCGTGCGTCGTTATGACGCCAGTCATCTGGCGCAGCATCCGAAGCAGAAGGTCAGCGCGATGAAGCTTTTGGTGACGGCCGAGGACGCGCCGGAAGACAAGACCGTCAATTATTCGTTCCGCCTCGGCTTCAAATATCGCCACCGCGCCGGCAATTTCGATTCCAGCGGCTTCTGCAGTCACATCGTCGCCAGAACAGCGGCAGCGAAATTCGACTTGGCTGCGGCGTCGATTGCGAAAGCGCGCGGCATTGAAGTGGCGATGAAGCGGACGACAAATCCGCGCTGATCCGGCTGGAGCGGATCAGGATCTGGGAGCGCCAACAAGCCTGACGACGAAGCCAGCAATGATCTGGTTGCCGGCGCCGACGACAAGATCTTCCGTGTCGATCGCGCCGACTCTGCACGAATGCTCCGAGTTGGTGACGGGTCGCAAGGAGCTTGCGGCACTCCGGCACAAATGAGCCATACTACATAGGTTGGTACGCCTCACTACTTGGGTCTGTGACTCCACACCACTTTGGCCGGAGAGATTTCATGCATCGCCGCAATATCCTGTGGGGCGCGATTTCGGCTTTCGGCGCAGCCTTTGCCGCCATCCGCGCCAGCGCGGCTAGCCGAGGCCGCACCTTCGGCGAAATTGAAAGTGGTCTATCACCTCACCGATCTCGACAAGGTCAGCTTCGCACTCGGCAACATCCAGAATCATTTCGACGGTGTCGGCGGTCCCGACCATGTCACGATCGCGCTGGTGGTTCATGGCCAGGCGTTGCGGGCGTTTCATTCGGCTTCCGCCAATCCCGATCTTTCGAAGCGCGTCGGCCAATTCTCCAAAGCCGGCCTCGAACTCGCCGTCTGCGGCAGCACACGATGAAGTCGCAGCATGTCACGCTGAAGGATCTTGCTGCCGGGCTTCATTGCCGCCGAGCGCAGGCGGCGTGCGTGCGGATCGCCGAGCTGCAATCGCAAGGCTATCTTTACCTCCGACCCTGAGACGCTGCCGATGGACGTGAAGCTTTCAAGTCAATCGCTCATTTGGGCGATCTGGTCGCCGTACTTTCGCCCGCTCCGCCCGGCTGAATGCTTCTTATGTGTTCGGATTCAGTTGCGATCGCGTCTGCGCGCCCGCTCCCACGCCGGCATGCGGGCTGTGTCCCCAGCAACCGCCCCCGGAATGTTTTGCGCATGAACCCTCAAATGCACGCCGATGTCGGCCACGCTTCCGCCGTGGTCGCGCCAAGCGCTATCAGCGTACACAAAAACATGAGGCAGCCCGCGGGCAAAAAATGACTGCTCATGACGGCCTCCTTCACGACTTCGTGCGTGTTGCCCGTTGGTGTCGCCATTGCGGAAGCCGGTTCGACCGGTCCGGTCGTGTCCAGGCCGGCGAGACCAGCCATTTTCGGGATCAAACCGGTGCCAATGGCGTTATCGTCCCGGACGCGCCCCATTCCACCCGGCGGCACACCCAACCAAATGTTGACTTTCCGGCCCTGCCCCCGAAAGCTGCCGGAAACCCAAAAACCGACCGAACAGAACAGGGCACCATGAATCCCGTCAAAGCACTCGAAAACCATGGCCAGGCGGTCTGGCTGGATTTCCTGGCCCGCGGCTTCGTCGCCAAGGGCGACCTGAAAGAGCTGATCGATACCGACGGCGTCAAGGGCGTCACGTCAGAATCCATCGATCTTCGAGAAGGCGATCGGCAGTTCGGACGAATATGACGGCGCCATCGGCAAGGCGCTGAAAGCAGGCGACCGCCCGGTCGCCGACCTGTTCGAGCATGCTCGCCATCGAGGACATCCAGAATGCCGCCGGATGTGCTGCGCCCGGTCTATGACCAGTCTGAAGGGCGAGCGACGGTTTCGTCAGCCTCGAGGTATCGCCCTATCTGGCGATGGACACCAAGGGCACCATCGCGCGAGGCCGAACGGCTCTGGAAGGACGTCAAGCGCAAGAACCTGATGGTCAAGGTGCCGGCGACGCCGGAAGGCCTGCCCGCGATCGAGCATCTGATCGGCGAGGGCATCAGCATCAACATCACGCTGTTGTTCTCGCAAAAGGTCTATCGTGCAGGTCGCCGAGGCCTATCTCGCCGGGCCTCGAAAAATATGTCGCCGGCGGCGGCGATCCCTCCCATGTCGCCAGCGTCGCCAGCTTTCTTCGTCAGCCGCATCGACAGCGCGGTCGACAAGCAGCTCGATGAGAAAGATCGCAAGAGCCAACGACCCCACCGAGAAGGAGCGGCTGGCCGCGCTGAAGGGCAAGGTCGCCATCGCCAACGCCAAGCTCGCCTATCAGGACTACAAGCGGCCTGTTCTCCGGGCCGCGTTGGGAGAAGCTCGCGGCCAAGGGCGCCAAGCCGCAGCGGTTGCTGTGGGCCTCCACCGGCACCAAGAACAAGGACTATAGCGACGTGCTCTATGTCGAGGAGCTGATCGGCCCCAACACCATCAACACCGTGCCGCCGGCGACGCTCGATGCGTTCCGCGACCATGGCAAGCCGCGCGACAGCCTCGAGGAAAATATCGAGGATGCCAAGCGCGTGCTCGCAGAGCTCGAGAAATCCGGCATCTCGCTCGACGCGATCACGGCCGAACTGGTCAAGGACGGCGTCAAGCTGTTCGCCGATGCCGCCGACAAGCTCTACGGCGCGGTCGCGCACAAGCGCGCGGCCGTCGCTCGGCGGCGGCATCGACCGGCAGCAAGCTGACGCTCGGCGACGGCATCAGCAAGGCTGTCGAGAAGAGCACCGAGGACTGGCGCGCGTCGGCGCAAAATCCGCCGGCTCTGGCAGCAGCGACAACTCGGTCTGGACCGGCGACCGACGAGGACAAGTGGCTGGGCTGGCTGAACAGCGCCGCCGCGGCCGATATCGCCGATTACGAGGACTTTGCGCGCCGCGTGAAGGGACAGAATTTCACCGACGCCGTGGTGCTCGGCATGGGCGGATCGAGCCTGGGGCCGGAAGTGCTGGCGGAAACGTTCGCCAACAGCCCGGCTTCCCGAAACTGCACGTGCTCGACTCCACCGATCCCGCGCAGGTGCGCAGCATGCGAGGCCACGGTCAATCATCGCCAACACCCTGTTCATCGTCTCCAGCAAGTCCGGCGGCACCACCGAGCCGAACGTGATGAAGGATTATTTCTTCGCCCGCGTCTCCGAGGCGATCGGCGCCGACAAGGCCGGGCACCGCTTCATCGCGGTGACCGATCCCGGCTCGTCGCTGGAGAAGGTCGCGACCAAACAGGGCTTTGCGCGCATCTTCCACGGCGATCCCGACGATCGGCGGACGCTACTCCGTGCTGTCGCCGTTCGGGCTGGTGCCGGCCGCGGCCGCCGGCATCGACGTTCGCACGCCTGATCGCAGCACGCGCTTGCGATGGTGCGCTCCTGCGGGCCGGATGTGCCGCCGCACGAAAATCCCGGCGTGCAGCTCGGCCTCGCCATGGGGCTCGCCGGTCTCGAAGGCCGCGACAAGGTGACGATCACTATCGTCCGAGAAGATCGCCGATTTCGGCGCCTGGGCCGAACAGCTGATCGCGGAATCCACCGGCAAGGACGGCAAGGGCCTGATCCCGATCGACGGCGAGCCGCTCGGCGATGTGGCGCTTTACGGCAACGATCGCTTCTTCATCGACCTCCGAACCGAAGGCGAAAACGACAGCGCCGCATGACGACCAGCTGGCCGCGCTGGAGAAGGCCGGGCATCCCGTGGTCCGCATCGTCATGAAATCGATCGACCATATCGGCCAGGAATTTTTCCGCTTCGAGATGGCGACCGCGGTGGCCGGCGCGGTGCTCGGCATCAATCCGTTCAACCAGCCCGACGTCGAGGACGCCAAGATCAAGACCCGCGAGCTGACCGCGGCGTTCGAGAAGACCGGCGCGCTGCCTCGCGGAAAAGCCTGTGATGTCGACCGCGCGAGGCCGATCTCTACACCGACGACAAGAATGCCGCCGGCCTGCGCAAGGCCGGCGCCGATGGCGATCTCGGCTCCTGGCTGAAAGCCCATCTCGCGCGTTCCGGCGCGGACGATTATGTCGCGCGCTGCTCGCCTATATCGAACGCGATCCCGCGCACGATCGGATCGCCTTGCAGCAGATGCGGCTCGCGGTGCGCGACAAGCGCCATGTCGCGACCTGCGCCGAATTCGGCCCGCGCTTCCTGCATTCCACCGGACAGGCCTACAAGGGCGGCCCCGACAGCGGCGTGTTTCTGCAGATCACCGCCGACGATGCCAAGGACCTCGCGGTGCCCGGACAGAAGGCCAGCTTCGGCGTGATCAAGGCGGCGCAGGCGCGCGGCGATTTCGACGTGCTGACCGAGCGCGGCCGTCGCGCGCTGCGCGTGCATCTCAAGGGCGATCTCGGATCGGGATTGAAGTGCCTCGATGCCGCGATTGCGGAAGCGCTCGAACTTAGGGATAGTCAGAATATGCAGCTCGGCATGATCGGCCTGGGCCGGATGGGCGGCAATATCGTCCGCCGGCTGATGAAGCACGGACACTCCACCGTGGTCTACGACAAGGATCGAAGGCGGTCGCGGCGCTCGCGGCCGAAGGTGCGGTCGGCGCCGAGCGCGCTGGAAGATTTCGTCGGCAAGCTCGAGAAGCCGCGAACCGCCTGGGTGATGCTGCCGGCCGGCAAGATCACCGAGGCGACCATCGATGCGCTGGCGAAGCTGATGCAGGCCGGCGACGTCATCATCGATGGCGGCAACACGTTCTGGCAGGACGACGTCCGCCGCGGCAAGGCGCTGAAGGAGCGCGGCATCCATTATCTCGACGTCGGCACCGTCAGGCGGCGTCTGGGGATCGAGCGCGGCTATTGCATGATGATCGGCGGCGACAAGGCGGTGGTCGACCGGCTCGATCCGATCTTCGCGGCACTGGCGCCCGGCATCGGCGATATCCCGCGCACGCCGGCGGCGCGAGGGCCGCGATCCGCGCATCGAGCAGGGCTACATTCATGCCGGCCCGGTCGGCGCCGGACACTTCGTCAAGATGATCCACAACGGCATCGAATACGGCCTGATGCAGGCCTATGCCGAGGGTTTTGACATCTTGAAGAACGCCAATATCGACGCGCTGCCCGCCGAGCATCGCTTCGATCTCGACATTGCCGACATCGCCGAGGTCTGGCGGCGCGGCAGCGTGATCCCGTCCTGGCTGCTCGATCTCACCGCCTCTGCGCTCGCCGAGAACCACACGCTTGATAAGTTATTCGGGCTTCGTGGAGGACTCCGGCGAAGGCCGCTGGACCGTCAACGCCGCGATCGATGAAGCCGTGCCCGCCGAGGTGCTGACCGCGGCGTTGTTCGCGCGCTTTCGCTCGCGCAAGGAACACACCTTCGCCGAAAAGATCCTCTCCGCGATGCGCGACGGTTTCGGCGGCCACAAGGAGCCGCAACAGCATCGGACCCGGTTCGGCAGAATGCGCCCGATATCGTCAAGCCAAAGGCCGACCGTCGTGACCGACGTTCAGCATCCAATGCAGAAGAAGCCCGATCCCTGTCTCCTTCGTCATTTTCGGCGTCACCGGCGACCTGGCGCACCGGCTGGTCGTTCCCGCGCCTCTATAACCTCGCGGCGAGCGACCTGCTTGCCCGACAGATTCTGCGTGGTCGGCGTCGCCCGCAAGGGCATGCCGAACGACGAGCTGCGCGACAGCCTGATGAAGGGCCTGCGCGAATTCGCCACCCGCCCGGTGGACGATGCGATCGCCCAGCGCCTGCTGGCATGCGTCGACCTGCATCGCCGCCGATCCGAAGGAGCCGGCCTCGTTCGACAGCCATGCAGCAAGCAGCTCGACAGGCTCGAGGCCAACGCGGACAACCGGCGGCAACCGCCTGTTTTATCTGGCGACGCCGCCCAGACGCGTTCGCGCCGATCAGCCGGGAACTCGGCCGCACCGGCATGCTGCGCGAAGAGAACGGCGCATGGCGGCGGCTGGTGATCGAAAAGCCGTTCGGCACCGACCTCGCCTCGGCGAAGGCGCTCGAACGGCGAACTGCTCAAAATCGTCGACGAACACCAGATCTATCGGATCGATCACTACCTCGGCAAGGAGACGGTGCAGAACATCCTGGTGCTGCGCTTCGCCAACGGCATGTTCGAGCCGATCTGGAATCGCAACCATATCGATCACGTGCAGATCACCGTCGACGAGAAGCTCGGCGTCGGCCATCGCGGCAGTTTCTACGACGCAACCGGCGCGTTGCGCGACATGGTGCCGAACCATCTGTTCCAGCTGCTGTCGCTGGTCGCGATGGAGCCGCCGATCCGGTTCGATGCGCATTCGGTGCGCTCGGAAAAGGCCGACGTGCTGGCGGCGATCCAGACCCAGAGCGAGGCGGAGGCGCTGCAGAATTCCGTGCGCGGCCAGTATCAGGGCGGCAAGATCGGCGACACCGAGATCGAGGACTATCGCAAGACCGACGACGTCAAGCCCGGCAGCACCACCGAAACCTATGCCGCGCTGAAACTGACCATCGACAACTGGCGCTGGGCCGGCGTGCCCTTCTATCTGCGCACCGGCAAGGCGCTCGGCGTCAAGCGCACCGAAGTCGCGATCAAGTTCAAGCAGGCGCCGTTCGCGATGTTCCGCTGCACCGCCGGTGGACCGGCTGTCGCAGAACTACCTCGTCATCGGCGATCGAGCCGACCGAAGGCATCGCGCTGCAGTTCAACACCAAGGTGCCGGGACCGCACGATCCGCGATCGACGGCGTCGAGATGAAATTCCGCTACAAGGATTACTTCAAGGCGGAGCCGGCTACCGGCTATGAGACGCTGATCTACGACTGCATGATCGGCGACAACATCCTGTTTCAGCGCGCCGACAGCGTCGAGGCCGGCTGGCAGGCGGTGCAGCCGTTCCTCGATGCCTGGAAGAAGGCGGGCGCCAAGGGCCTGCAAGATCTACGAAGCCGGCAGCGAAGGCCCGCCGACGCCGACGAACTGCTCAAGCGCGACGGCCGCAGCTGGCGCAAGCTCGGTTAGATCGGATGGCTCAGCGACCATCATCGCCAGGTGATCACCAAAGTGATCGCGGTTTCCGACTCTGTCGCGCTCGCGCAAAGCCGCCGCGGAGCGTGTCATGGCACGGATCGCCGCCAACGCGCGGCCGCGTCGCGATCTGCCTGACCGGCGGATCGAGGCCCGAAACAGCTCTATCAATTGCTCGCGACCGATGCCTATCGAAGCCGGATCCCGTGGGACCGCGTGCACTGGTTCATCGGCGACGAGCGTTTTGTCCCGGCCGACGATCCGCTCAACAACATGGGCATGGCGCGGCAGATCTTTCCTGGATCAGCTGGGCGCCGGCTTCCAACATCCACCCGATTCCAACCGATACCGCCAGATCCCGACGAAGCCGCGCGACGATACGAGAACGAGTTGCAATCGTTCTATGGCGCAGCTCGGTTGGACCCGGCCCGGCCGTTGTTCGACGTCGTGCTGATGGGCGTCGGACCCGACGGCCACACCGCCTCGCTGTTTCCCGATTATCCCGCCATCGAAGAGACCGGGCGCTGGGTGGTGGGCGTGCCGCAGGCGCATGTCGAGCCATTCGTGCCGCGGGTGACGCTGACCTTGCCGGCGCTCAACTCCTGCCGCGAAATGCTGTTCGAGGTCGCGGGTTCGGACAAGCGCGCGATCTTGACGCGCGTGCTTGACGGCGAGAACCTGCCCGCGAACCGCGCGCATTCCATCGGGCGAGACGATCTGGCTCGTGGATACCGCGGCGCTGCCGGAGCATTTTCGTGGACCGATGAGACAGGCGAAACACCCTGCGCGCTGATCGTGATGGGCGTGTCCGGCTCCGGCAAAAGCACCATCGCGGACAAGCTGGCCGAACGGCTGCACTGGACCTTCGAGGATGGCGACAGGTTTCATCCCGCCAGCAACGTCGCCAAGATGAGCGCCGGCCATCCCCTGACCGATGAAGATCGCTGGCCCTGGCTGCAGGCGATCGCCGATGAGATCGACAGGGTTTGCAAGGCCGGCGAACATGCCGTGATCGCCTGCTCCGCGCTGAAAGCGCGCCTATCGCGACATCCTGGTGCATGGACGCAACGATGTTCGCATCGATCTTTCTCGATGGCACACAGGAATTGATCGCAAGCCGCCTCGCCGCGGCGAAAGGGCCATTTCATGCCGCCGGGCCTGCTTGGCGAGCCAGTTCAGCACTCTGGAGCCGCCGGACGCGAGCGAAAACCCCGTAACCGTGTCGATCGACGCCTCGGTCGACAGCCATCGTCGATGACATCGTCCGCCAACTGAATGCTAACTCCCGCTGAACGCAGCACGCCGCGCAGGAACCGCTCATGACCCGCATCGCCCTTGTCGTCTCCGATGTCGACGGCACGCTGCTGACCAAGGACAAGGCTGCTGACCGACGGCGCCAAGCGCGCGGTGCGGCGGCTGCATGATGCCGGCATCGGCTTCACCATCACCTCAAGCCGTCCGCACCATCGGCATGCGGTTTCCTGATCGAACCGCTCGCGATCACGCTGCCGGTCGGGCCCTTCAATGGCAGCTCGATCGTCGATCCGCAACTGAAACCGATCGAAGCGGCATCTGATCCCTGCAGCCGCGGCGCAGACGCAGTCTCGATGTGCTGAACGAATTCGGCGTCGACATCTGGCTGTTCACCAACGAACTCTGGCTCACCCGCCGGCCCGACGGCGAATACGTTCCAGCACGAAACGCGCCATCCGGACCGATCCGACCATCGTTGAGGATTTTGCGCCTTATCTTGTCGACCGCCTGCAAGATCGTCGGCGCCAGCTCCGATGCAGCGCTGCTGCTTAGCGCTGCGAAGCCGCGATGCAGAAGGCAGTGGGCGCGCAGGCCACCGCGGTCCGGTCGCAAAGCTATTATCTCGACATCACCCCGCCGGGGCAGCGACAAGGGCACCTTCGTGCAGGCGATGGCCAAACGTCAGGGCATTTCGACCGATGCGGTCGCGACCATCGGCGACATGCAGAACGATCTGGCCATGTTCAAAGAGCGGCGTCTCGATCGCGATGGGCAACGCGACCGACGATGTCAAGAAACTGGCGACGCATGTCACCGGCTCGAACGAGGACGAAGGCTTTGCGGGCGCGATCGAATTTGTTCTGAAGCGCAACGCGAGCTGGAGCGGGATGAGATTAGGTTGGGGCCGTGACGACGGACCATTTTTCTTCTCGTGCCCCGGACGCAAGCCGCGCGAGCGCTGCGAGGCCACATTCTACTTTGCATGGGGTTGTTTCGCGATTTTGTGTCTGGGCTCCGCGGTGTACCGCCCATATGCGTGTCGAAGACGCGTGAACGCGTTGTCGAGGCGCCGTGCGCTGCGTCCGGGGCACGGAGGATGCGTTAGGTCTCAGCCTGGATCTCTCCCACTTGTGGCATCCGCGAAGGCCGACGGCCCGAAATGAGGCAGGTGCCCTGAAACGAGTTGTGGCAGGGTGCGGGAACCGAGCGATCAGATGAACGGGCTGCCGCCCGAGGATGGAGCCAGGCATGATGCATCCCTCGCATCACCGGCATGACCGACGAAGAGCTGATCGTCTACGCCATGCGCGAAGCTCAATTGGTGCTTTCCCAGCACATCGAGCGGGAGCCCGCAAGACGGCGAGGAAACGATCGCGCTGCTGCTGGAAAATTCTTGATCGTCAGGACGTTGTTGCGGCGACCGATCGGCTGTGCCGGGGGTATGGGACTGAAGCCCATAAATTAGTTGACCAGGGGTACGGCCCCTGTTCGCCAATCCAGTCCCGGCGATTGTTCGTCAGTCGGGCGCTTGAAGGTGAGCGTTCCGCCAATCGTCGAATGCGCGCTCGACTCATAGGTCCCGCGCTTTTTCAGATGAGATTCCTTGGTGGATCCGGTCGGAAGTTTTGCGGCTTTCTCGATTTTGAACCTCGGCGAGCCGGCGGTTTTCGTCGGCGCTGGGCATTGGCTTCATGACACACCTCCGATTTTTTCAAATCAAATAATGCGCTTTCTGAAACATCGTTCCTGTACCCAAGAAGAAGCCGGTCTTTCGACCGGCCTCCAATTGACGCGATGGGTTCGTTCCAACGCTGCCGACTTCAACCGTCAGCTTTAGCGCGAGGATGACTAAATCGTCCGCTGACGCCCGGCCGCAACCATCCCATAGCACGAACAGCACAATGACGGCCCCGACGACAGCGCCGATCAAGCCTGCGCCCTCGCCGGGACCATACCATCCCAGGGCCTGCCCGAGGTAGGTCGCCACGAACGCGCCTACGATTCCGAGGATCGCGGTGAGAATAAAGCCCGACGGCTCGTTGTCTCCCGGCATGATGAACTTGGCAATCACGCCCGCGAGAAAGCCAATAATGATGGTCCAGAGAATGCTCATCTCGATACTCCCTTCGTTAGGATTACAGATGACGAAGCGCCTTTCAGATTTATGCGCCGGGCAGACGGCCGTCCGGCGTGTATTTGTCCACGGCTGCCGGAAGCTCCCGCGAAAGCCGGGCTAGAAGCTCTTCCTGCGAAAGGCCGGTCTGCTGCTCAAGTGCTGCCAAAACGTCAGGTCCGATCGCCTGCTTCAGTTGCGGCGGCGAGACATCCTTGCTGGGACCGTCGTTGACCCAGGACTGCGCGGTCTCACCCTGGCCGTTCTGCTTGAATTTTTCCGAGCAGTTCGCCGATGCCGCCGTTCAGCAGCCCGCCAACGCCCGCGCCGCCCAGCATTGCGCCGAGGTTGCCGAGCAGCCCGCCCTGCCCTGGCGCCGCCGCCCGGCGTCGGATTGTTGGCTGAGGCGCCTTTGAGCATTTCTGCCAGCTTGTCCCGGTTCTGGTAGCCCGCAATCGCGAGCAATCCCAGAAGTGCAGTCATCGATGGCATTCCGCGGCTCATATTCGTCTCCAGTTTGAGATCTCGACGTCGGCAACGCCCGATCTTAAAATCAGTTCCAGCGCGAGGTTGGCCGCATCCGGATTTGTCAAACCGCGCCAGCGTATTGGCCGGTTGTGTGTCGGCAGGCTCACAAGTACAAAACGACCCGCGGAAGCGCGTCGTCTTGCGTATGCGTCGCATCCTCGTGCGCTGGAACCGCGCTGCCTGCGCGCCTCGTCGGCTTTGTAAGACAGTCGCTGGCGCTCAGCTCTTGCGGCCGCCTTGCGGCGCGTCGACGAACACCACCGGCGTTCCCTTCTTGGTGCTGTTGCCCAACAGCACCGACGTCCCAGTTCGTTAGCCGGACGCAGCCGTGGGATTCGGACTTGCTGACCTTGAAGCGGTTAGGCGTGCCATGGATGCCATATCCTTCCGATGACAGCCCGATCCAATACGATCCGACCGGGTTGTTCGGCCCTGGCTTGATGGTGAAAGCCTCTTTGGATTTTACGCCCTTGAACTTGTAGTCCGGATTATAGCGATAGTTCGGATTGGCATCGGCCGAGACGACCTTGAGCGTGCCGCCTGGGGTTGGTTTCTCGTCGCTGCCGACTGTGGCTGGAAAAAGCGCGATACAGCTCGCCGAGGGCGCGAACGCCTTGACCGTCTGACCGCGACTTGTCGACTTCGATCCGGCCGACCGTTCAAGCTTGGGTTGTTTGGTGAGCACGTTGGTGACGGACACGGTTTCGCCGGCCTGATCAAATTTCTTGCCGGGGTTCAGCGCCGCAAGCAGCTCTTCGCTCATATGAAACTTCTCGGCGATGGCTTCGCGCGGGCTCGTATAGCTGAGCGCCTTGAGGCCTTTCATGTCGTCCATTTTCGCCGGCAGTTTTTCCAAAAACGGTCCCTTGCGCATCGCTCTCGGAGATCTTGTACTCGGTGATGACGGCATCGCCGCTGGTCCCGCACAGCGCTCTTCCAGATCTCCGGCGTGAGCACCTTGTCGGAGGCCAAGCCTTTGGCCTCGGCGAAGGCTTTCAGGGCTTTTTGCGCGTTCTCACCGAGCTTGCCGTCGATTTCTCCGGCGAGAACCGAGCCCGGTCCAGAAGAACCTGGAGCCTGACGACGACAGCATCAACGCTTGTCATCGGCCGGAAGCTTCGCGCGATATTCCGCGTTATTGATGGCTGCCGCATCGAGGCTGGCGGCCAGGGCCGGAAACGCCAGCCAGCCCGACAAAATGGTCGCGACGAACAAGCGGATCATCCGGCAACCTCCAGCAAGATCTCGATGACAAGAATTGGGGGCTTGCGAGTTCCACCATTATGCCGAAGCGAACGCCGCCCCGGCCCGGCGGCCAGATCGGCTCGCTACTTCGACCGCTGCACCGCCGGCTTCTCGACCGCGCTCCTTGGCGTCGCTGAGATTGTGCGCGGTGTTGATCAGCGCGATGTGGGTCAGCGCCTGCGGGAAATTGCCGGTCTGGCGCGCCTTCGCCGGAATCGAACTCCTCGGCCAACAGGCCGAGATCGTTGGCAATCCGCGACCACGCGGTCGAACAGCGCCTGCGCCTTGGCGATCTCGCCTGACCAGCACATAGGCGTCGGCGAGCCACAAGGCGTGCAGGCGAGAAACGCGCCTTCGATCGGCTGCTGTTCCTCGGAGACCTCGCGGGGATCGTGCCGCAGCACAAAGCCGTCGCGCATCATGTGTTTCTCGATGGCCGCGATCGTGCCGCGAACGCGCGGGTCCGACGCCGGCAGGAAGCCCACCGCCGGCAGCAGCAGGATGCTGGCGTCGAGCAATTGCGAGCCGTAGGATCTCGACAAACGCATTCTGCTCGCGATCAAAACCGCTTGTCGCAGACATCGCGACGGATGGTATCGCGCAACGTCCGCCATCGGTCGAGCGGCGCCTCAAACCCGAACTTTTCCAGCGCTCTTGATGCCGCGATCGAACGCCACCCAGGTCATCACTTTCGACGAGACGTAATGCCTGCGCCGTCGCCGCGCCGCTCCCAGATGCCGTGATCCGGCTGGTCCCATACCTCTGCCAGATGCTCGAGCACCGCGCATTCCAGCGCCCAGGAGCCTTCGTCGAGTTCCAGCTCGGCCATGCGCGACTGGTGAAAGCGCGTCGATCAGTTCGCCGTAGACATCGAGCTGCAGCTGGGCATGCGCGGCGTTGCCGACCCGAACCGGCTGCGCGCCTTCGTAGCCCGGCAGCCAGCGCGCTTCCCATTCCAGCAGCCGCCGCTGGCCCATGATGCCGTACATGATCTGCATGTTGGCCGGCGAGCCGCCGCCGCCGCGCAGCAGCCAGTTGTGCCAGGCGGCGCGCTTCCTCGGTATAGCCGGAGTTCATCAGCGCCAGCAGCGTGAAGGTGGCGTCGCGCAGCCAGCAAAAGCGGTAGTCCCAGTTGCGCGCGCCGCCGAGCTGCTCCGGCAGCGAGGTGGTCGGCGCCGCGACGATGCCGCCGGTCGGCCCGTAGGTCAGCGCCTTCAGCGTGATCAGCGAGCGCATCACGAGATCGCGGTCATCGCCCTCGATAGCGTGCAGCGGCTGCGCCATTCGGTCCAGAACTGCTTCGGTGTCCTGCAGCGCATGCGCCGGGATCGATCGGCGCCGGCACCGGCAGATGCGAGGGCCCATAGGTGAGCACGAAGGGTATGGTCTCGCCCTCGCCCACCTCGAAATCGGCCACCGTGGTCAGGTCCTCGCCGCGGGTCTCGACCGGCGTCCGCAGCACGGTCATGTCCGGCCCGCAGATCGCGAGCAGCGCGCCATCTTCGGTTCGCTTGACCCAGGGGATATCGGCGCCGAAGCCGAAGCGGATCACCAGTTCCATCCGCAGCTTGACCCGGCCGCGCACGCCGCGCACCAGCCGGACCACGTCGGAGGCGTTGCCGCGCGGCGGCATGAAGTCGATCAGCGCGACGGCGCCGTCAGCGGTCTCGAAGCGCGTCTCCAGGATCAGCGTATCGTCCCAGATAGCGGCGCGAGGATTTGGTGACCTCCTCCGCGGGCGCGATCAGCCAGCGGCCATGCTTGCTGGGTGCCGAGCAGTGCCGCGAAAGCAGGCATCAGAATCGAAGGCCGGCCAGCACAGCCAGTCGATCGATCCGTCGCGGCCGACCAGCGCCGCGGTCTCGCAATCGCCGATCAGCCCATAATCTTCGATCCTGGCAGGACAAGGTCGCTTCACCGCTCAAATGTTGCAGTTCGCCGCGACCGACGACCGCGTCCGCTCCGCGGTCGCGCGCCTTGAGCGCGGCGATGTCGATCGGCGGAAGCGATCTCGTCGATCGACACGCGGCAGCCGCCGCCGCCAGTTCGGATGCTCGTCGACGGTGCCGGGAATATTGGGCTGGTCGATCACGCCCAGCAGATCCTCCAGCGAGATCGCCAGCAGCCGGGACTTGGTTCGCGCCGAGAAAGCTCGCGACGGCATAGAGATCGTGGCGGTCGATGGCGTGATGACGCAGCACGTCGTCCAGCATCGCCAGCGCATGCCAGCGCGCATCGTCGCTTTCGCCGGGATCGATGCCGAGCGAGCGCTTCAGCTTCGAGATCGCTGAAGCGAGCGCCAGCCGGCATAGGTCGAGAGATCGTGGGTGTTGAAGGTGACGAGCGCGTTCGGCCGAGTAATGGTCGACGCCGCGGAAACGAGCCGTGATCGTCGCGCTCGAACATCATCACCTGGTACGACCAGATGCCCCAATCGGCCATGTTGCTCGCGAAAGCCCTCCGGCACGGTGCCGAGATCCTCGCCGATCACCACGCAGCGATGCGCGACGCTTTCCTGCGCGGTCACCGCCAGCAGCGCCTCGAACGGCATCTGCACATAGGCGCCGTTCGTCGGCGGCAGAACCACGTCGGCACCAGATAAAGCCGCTTCAGGCCCAGCACGTGATCGAGCCGGATCGCGCCGGCATGGCGCATCGAGGCCCGCAGCATGTCCGCGATACGGCTCGAACGAGCTGGATTTCGAGACCGGCGGCGTTGAAGCCCGGCGAGCCCCCAGTTCTGGCCGGCGGTGTTGAGCGGATCCGGCGGCGCGCCGACGCGCGAGATGGCGCGAGATCGCGGCCTGCTCGTTCCAGGCATCGAAGCCGTCGGATTGCACGCCGACGGCCGACATCGAGATAGAGACCGACCTTCATGCCGAGCCGGCGCGCGATCGCGGCATGCACTGCAGCTGCCGGTCGGCAGATCCATTGCACGAATTCGACGAACTCGATCTTCGGCGGCGTCGGGCCCGTCGCGGAATGCGGCAGCATCTGGCGTCGTCCGGCTGCTCGCCACTCTGCCGGCCATTCCCACCAGGGCTGTATTGAATTTGTGCCGCAGCACCTCGAAGCAGGCGAACCGCGACAGCAGCGCGCCGCGCTCGGCGCGAAATCTTCGAGAATCGCTGCCAGACGTTCGGCGTCTGGGATCGGCCTTGAAGGCCTGCGAACGCCGATGCGCAGCGCCGCGCCATTTCAGTCCGGCGACGGCGGCATAATCGACGATATCGCCCCGCCGCAGCCGGACGATGCGTCGTCGCCGCTTTCAGTGCCAGCACCGGGCTGGAATTCCGGAAGTTTTTCGACGTCGATATAGAGCGCGTTGAGAAACAGCCGGCTGTTCGGCGAATAGGGGCTGCAATCGCCGGGCGGTCATCGAACAGCGCGTGCAGCGGATTGAGGCCGACACCGTCCGCCCCCAGATTGGCTGGCCAGTTCGATCAGCGCTTCGAGGTCGGTAAAGTCCCCGATCCCCCAGTTGCGCGCCGAGCGGACGCCGTAGAGCTGCACCGCCAACAGCCAGCACCGGTCGAAATCGCCGCCGAAGGCCTTTGGCGGCGCGACAATCAGCGGCGCTTCTTCGGTAACCGAGGCGGCATCGGTCAGGTGCAGCCGATACGAACCCACAGCCAAATCCGGCGGCCAGCGATGACGCGATCGCGAGGTCTCGCCTCGCGCGATAACCTTAAGACCCGCCACGATTTTCCAGCGCAGCGGCGAAGCTGGCGGCATCGGCTCGAGCTCGGTCACGGCGAGGCTGACCCAGACCGGACCACCACCGGCTGCTCGAGCAACCGGCTGCGGTACGCCGAGCCGGCAGCGCATCGAGGATGATTTTCAGCGCCGCGGCATCCGTCACACGGCGGTGACCCTGACCGTCGATAAATTCGGTCTGGATTCCGAGTTTTTAGCTTTGGTGTAAAGGGTCCATTCGGCACGCGGTTTGCACGCAACGGTGAGAGAGCGTCGCGAAATTGTCTAGATGCAGGAAGAGGATAGCCGATGTTTAACTCTCTGGCATCCCCGCCGTTCCCCGGGAACCAATGCCCGACGAGCGGCTTTGTATATAAGTCCGGAGCGTCTCGTTTCCCGCAAACGAAACGGGACGTCATTTCCATGTCAATGGCGGCATCACCGTGAACAAAACAACTCAAACTGTCGAGAGCGCTGCGAGCGGCGCTTTCCATATCGAAGATGTTTATCCGCCAGATCGACGGCGGCCGCTTTGCCGGTGAAGCGTATCGTCGGCGAGCGCGTCGAAGTTTGGGCCGACATCTATCGCGACGGGCATGACGTGGTCGGCAGCGTCCGCTGGTCTGGCGCCGCGAGCGCGACCGGGAGTGGCGGCGCGAGCCGATGACTCACCGACGGCAACGACCGCTGGAGCGGATCGTTCGTGCCCGGACGCGCCCGGACGCTATGTCTATGCGATCGAGGCCTGGACCGACGAATTCGCGACCTGGCGGCACGGATTCGAGCTCAAGCAGAAAGCCGGCGCCGACCTTGACCCTCGACGCCATCGAAGGCGCAGGCATGCTGACCAAGGCGCAGGCCGGCGGCCGGCCGCGGCGACCGCCGTCATCCTGCAGCAATGCGAGGATTATCTGCAGACCGGCGACGCCGCGCCGCTGCTGACAGCCGGAATTGCAGGACGCCATGGCCGAAAGCCAGTTGCGGCCCGATCTGACGCGATCGCCAGCTGTTTCCGTTGGTCGCGGACCGGCCGCGGGCGCGGTCCGGCGCCTGGTACGAGATGGTGCCGCGCAGCCAGGGCACGATCGCCGGCCAGCACGGCACGTTCAAGGATTGCATCGCGCGCCTGCCCGACGTCGCGGCGATGGGCTTCGACGTGGTCTATTTCACGCCGATCCATCCGATCGGCACGATCAACCGCAAGGGCCGCAACAATGCGGTGACGGCGGCGGAAGGCGATCCCGGCAGTCCCTACGCCATCGGCGCCGCCGAGGGCGGCCACGATGCCGTGCATCCGGAATTGGGCACGCTGGAGGATTTCCGCGCCTTCGTCGCGGCCTGCAAGCAGCTCGACATGGAGGTCGCGCTCGACTTCGCCGGTGCAATGCTCGCCCGATCATCCCTGGCTCAAGCAGCATCCGCAATGGTTCAAGCGCCGGCCCGACGGCTCGATGCGCTATGCGGAAAACCCGCCGAAGAAATACGAGGACATCGTCAACCCCGATTTCGGCTGCGAGGACGCCGGCGCGCTGTGGAATGCGCTTGCGCGACGTGGTGCTGTTCTGGATCGAGCAGGGCGTCAAGATTTTCCGGGTCGACAATCCCCACACCAAGCCGTTTCCGATTCTGGGAATGGCTGATCCATGAGGTTCAGCTTCGCCATCCCGACGTGATCTTCCTCGCCGAAGCCTTTACGCGGCCGAAGCTGATGAAGGGCCTGGCGAAACTCGGCTTCACCCAATCCTACACCTACTTCACCTGGCGCACGCAGACGCTGGGAGCTGGAGCAATATCTGAACGAGCTGACGGACTATCCGGAGCGCGATTTCTATCGGCCGAACTTCTTCGTCAACACGCCCGATATCCTGCCCTATCATCTGCAGAGCGGCGAGCCCTGGATGTTCAAGTCGCGCGTCGCGCTTGCCGCCACGCTGTCCGAGCACCTACGGCATCTACAACGGTTTCGAACTGCTCGAGCACGAGCCGATCCCGGGCACGGAGGAATATCTCGATTCCGAGAAATACGAGATCAAGGTGCGGGACTGGGACAAGCCGGGCAACATCAAGCCCTATATCCGCGATCTCAACCGTCGCGCGCCGCGCCAACCCGGCGCTGCAGCAGACCAGCCAATCTGCGCTTTCTTCCGATCGAGGACGGCAACGTGATCGGCTTCGTGAAAGAATCCGGTCGATCAGACCAACACGGTTGCGGTGGCCATCGCGCTGTCGCGCGACGTGCACGAATTCTGGCTGCCGCTCGGCGACGTCCAGGTCGGGTCGGCAGTGAACGCCGCAACGTCGCGGCGGTTGAAAACCTGATCACCGGCGAGCGTTACCCGCTCGAGTGGGGCGGCATTCGCCTGCGGATCGATCCGGTGCGCGATCCCGCGCTACTGTTTCGCTGCCTGGCGTGAGGCGGCACGCCATGAACCTGATGTCATCGATCGACGCCAAACGAACTGACCGGTCGACCGAGACCGCGGCGACGAGCTCTGGTACAAGGACGCCATCATCTATCAGCTTCACGTCAAGGCCTTTGCCGACAGCAACAATGACGGCATCGGCGATTTCGCCGGCCTGACCGAGAAGCTCGACTATCTGCAGGACCTCGGCGTCACCACGCTGTGGCTGCTGCCGTTCTATCCGTCGCCCGGCCGCGACGACGGCTATGACATCGCCGACTACGGCGACATCAATCCCGATTTCGGGACCATGAAGGATTTCCGCCGCTTCATCAGTCGAGGCCAAGCGGCGCGGCCTGCGCGTCATCACCGAACTCGTCATCAACCACACCTCCGACCAGCACGACTGGTTCAAGCGCGCCCGCCGCAGCGACCCGAAATCGAGCGCGCGCAACTGGTATGTCTGGAGCGACACCGACCAGAAATATCTGGGCACGCGGATCATCTTCACCGACACCGAGAAGTCGAACTGGACCTGGGATCCCGGAGGCCGGCGCAGTTCTACTGGCACCGCTTCTTCTCGCACCAGCCGGACCTCAATTTCGACAATCCGCGCGTGGTCAGCGCGCTCGTGCAGGTGATGAAGCGCTGGCTCGACACCGGCGTCGACGGTTTCCGTCTCGACGCCATCCCCTATCTGTGCGAGCGCGACGGCACCAACAACGAGAACCTGCCCGAGACCCACGCCATCATCAAGAAGCTGCGCGCCGAGCTCGACGCCTACGCCAAGGGCAAGGTGCTGCTGGCGGAGGCCAATCAATGGCCGGAGGACGTGCAGGAATATTTCGGCCGCGGCGACGAATGCCACATGGCCTATCACTTCCCGCTGATGCCGCGCATCTACATGGCGATCGCGCAGGAGGACCGCTTTCCGATCACCGACATCCTGCGCCAGACCCCGGACATCCCGAGCAACTGCCAATGGGCGCTGTTCCTGCGCAACCATGACGAGCTGACGCTGGAAATGGTCACCGACGTCGAGCGCGACTATCTGTGGTCGACCTACGCCAACGATCCCGCGCGCCCGCATCAATGTCGGCATCCGCCGCCGCCTGGCGCCGCTGATGGACAATGACCGGCGCAAGATCGAGCTGATGAACTCGCTGCTGCTGTCGTTTCCGGGCACGCCGATCATCTATTACGGCGACGAGATCGGCATGGGCGACAACATCTATCTCGGCGACCGCAACGGCGTGCGCACGCCGATGCAATGGACGCCGGACCGCAACGGCGGCTTCTCCCGCGCCGATCCGGCGCGGCTCTACGCGCCGACCATCATGGACCCGGTCTATGGCTATGAGGTCGGTCAACGTCGAGGCGCAGTCGCGCAGCCTGTCCTCGCTGCTCAGCGCCACCAAGCGGCTGATCGCGGTGCGCAAGTCCACGCTGGCCTTCGGCCGCGGCACCATGACGTTCATCCGCCCGGAAAACCGCTCGGTGCTGGCCTATGTCGCGCCAGTACCAGCGACGAGGTCATCCTCTGCGTCGCCAACCTGTCGCGCTCGGCGCAGGCGACCGAACTCGACCTTTCGGCCTGGAAGGACCGCATTCCGCTGGAGATGCTCGGCCGCACGCGTTTCCCGGCGATCGGCGAACTGCCCTACATGATCACGCTGGCGCCTTACGGCTTTTACTGGTTCCAGCTGCAGGAGCGCGACAAATCGCAGGCAGCGCCGCAGCCGCGCCGTGCCCGGAGTTCGAAACGCTGGTGGTGCCGCTGAACTCGACCTGGGTGTCGCTGGCGCGCACCCGCGGCGTATTCGAGCGCGACGTGCTGCCGGGCCATCTGGCGCGGACGCGCTGGTATCCCGAACGATCGCGCGAAGGCGATCCAGCCGACGGCTGGCTTCGGCGATCCCGTTCTGCGATATCGGCGACAACCGGCCATGGCTTGCCTTCTTCGAGACGACGCAGCGCGGCGTCAACCGCGCGCTACGTTCTGCCGATGCAGCATCGAATGGGTGCGCTTCGACCGCGAGCGCTATAATCCGCGGGCGCTTGCCGCCGTCCGGCAGGGCGCGCGCGAAGGCACGCTGCTCGATGTCGCCACCGACCAGATCTTCATCGCGCTGTTGCTGCGCAATCTCACGCCAATCGCTCACGGTCGAGGAGGAGGAGCAGGGCCTGCGCCTCGAATTCCGTCCGACCAACCGCTTCTCCGACCGCCCGATCCGGCAGCCCGAGCGGATCCGCGCGGTGCGAGACCGAGCAGTCCAACAGCACCGGCGCTGGTCGACGAGGACTACGTCGTCAAGATCTACCGCAAGCTCGAGGTCCGGCATTAATCCCGAGATCGAGATCGGACGCTTCCTGACCGAGGTCGCCGGCTTCGCCAACACGCCCGGCGCTGCTCGGCACCGTCGAACTGATCGAGGGCGAGCGGCGACAGCGCGATCGGCGTGGTGCACGCCTTCGTCCCCAACCAGGGCGACGCCTGGACGGTGACGTCGGCCTATCTCGACCGCTTCGTCGACGAGCAGCGGCTGCTCGCGGTCGGCGACGAGCCGAGCGAAAGCGAGGAGCAGATCTCCTACCTTCGCTACATGACGCCAGACCGGCAGGCGCGTCGCCGAGATGCATCTGGCGCTCGCCGGCAACAGGGATCTCGCCGGACTTTGCGCCGGAGCCAACCAGGCCGGAGGACGTGCAGCGCTGGATCGATGACGTCATGGCCCGCGCCGAACGCGTGTTCGACACGCTGGCGCAGCGGCGCGAGACATTGAAGGAAGCCGACCGGCCACTGGCCGACCAGTTGCTGGCGCAGCGAGACGTCCCTGCCGGATCGCCTGAAGGCGCTGTTGCCGCGCGACATCGACGGCCTCAATATCCGGCATCATGGCGACTTCCATCTCGGCCAGATGCTGATCGTCAAGGACGACATCTTCATCATCGACTTCGAGGGCGAGCCGCGGCGAACCATCGCCGAGCGCCGGCGCAAGGCGCCCGCCGCGCGCGACGTCGCCGGCCTGATCCGCTCGATCGACTATTCGGCGACCGCCGCGCTTGACCGCGCGCTCGAAAGTGGCGCCTGACGAGCACGGCAGGCTCGGCTGCGGCGCTGGCCGGACTGGCGCGACCGCGCGACCGCGGCGTTCCTGACCGCCTATCGCGAAACCATGGCCCATCAGCCGCTGTGGCCGGCCGACCCGGCAGGCCGCCGCGCGGATGCTCAGCTTCTTCCTGCTCGAGAAAGCCTTCTACGAGATCGAGTATGAGCTGGCGCACCGGCCGGACTGGCTGCGGGTGCCGCTCACCGGGATCTTGCGAATTCTCTCACAACAACCGCACGAGGCTGCATGACCAAACTGCCCGCCGAAGCCTATGCGATCATCGAGGGCCGCCACTCCGACCCCTTCCACTACCTCGGCCTCCACACCGAAGGCGACAAGAGCGTGGTGCGCGCTTTCCTGCCGGAAGCCACCAATGTCGAGGCGATCGGCGAGCACGGCGAGATCCGCACCGCTGGCGCGCATCCACGATGCCGGCCTGTTCGCCGGCGCGCTGCCGAACGGCTCCAGGCGCTACCGGCTGCGCGCCCGCTTCGGCGACAATGTCGTCGAGCTCGACGACCCCTACCGTTTCCCGCCGGTGTTGAGCGATTTCGATCTTTATCTGCTCGGCGAAGGCACCCACCAGCGCATCTACGACAAGCTCGGCGCGCATCCGATGACGCTCGACGGCGTCGATGGCGTCGCCTTCGTCGTGCTGGCGCCGAATGCCCGCCGGGTCAGCGTGGTCGGCGATTTCAATTTCTGGGATCCGCGGCGGCATCCGATGCGGGTGCGCGGCGTCGGCTATTGGGAGTTGTTCATCCCGCATGCCAGCGCCGGCGATCACTACAAGTACGACATCATCGGCCGCGCACGGCCGGCAGTTGGCGCTGAAATCCGACCCGCTGGCATTCGCCGCCGAACTGCGCCCGAAGACGGCCTCGATCGTGGTCGACGAGACCAGGATTCCGCATCCGCGCCCGGCGCCATCCGGCGTCAACGCGCTGGGCGCGCCGATGTCGATCTATGAGGTCCATCTCGGCTCGTGGCGGCGCAAGGGCCACAATGAATGGCTGACCTACCGTGAACTCGCCGAGCAGCTTCCAGCCTATGCGCGCGATCATCGGCTTCACCCATGTCGAATTCCTCCCCGTCAACGAGCATCCGTTCGACGGCTCCTGGGGCTACCAGCCGACCGGGCTGTACGCGCCGACCAGCCGGTTCGGCAGCCCGGCCGATTTTGCCGCGCTGATCGACGCCTGCCATCGCGAGGGCCTCGGCGTGCTGCTCGACTGGGTGCCCGGACATTTCCCCGACGATCCGCACGGCCTCGGCCATTTCGACGGCACCGCGCTCTACGAACACGCCAACCCGCTGCAGGGCCGCCACCTCGACTGGGGCACGCTGATCTACAATTACGGCCGCACCGAAGTGGTCAACTTCCTGGTCTCGAATGCGCTGTTCTGGCTGGAGCGCTATGGCATCGACGGCCTGCGCGTCGATGCGGTCGCCTCGATGCTCTATCTGGACTACAGCCGGCCGGCCGGCGGCTGGATTCCGAACAAATATGGCGGGCGCGAAAACCTCGAGGCGATCGACTTTCTGCGCCGCTTCAACACCGAGGTGTTCGCGCGCTTTCCGCAGGCCACCACCGCGGCGGAAGAATCAACCGCGTGGCCGCAGGTGTCGCGCCCGGTCGAATATGGCGGGCTCGGCTTCGGCTACAAGTGGAACATGGGCTGGATGCACGACACGCTGAACTACATCGGCAAGGATCCGATCCACCGCAAAGTTCCACCACGGCGACATCCTGTTCGGCCTGCACTACGCGTTCTCGGAAAACTTCATCCTGCCGCTGTCGCATGACGAAGTCGTGCACGGCAAGCGCTCCATTCTCGGGCGCATGCCCGGCGACGACTGGCAGCGTTTTGCGAATCTGCGCGCCTATTACAGCTTCATGTTCGGCCATCCCGGCAAGAAGCTGATGTTCATGGGCTGCGAGTTCGGCCAGGAGCGCGAATGGGCGCACGATCATTCGCTGGACTGGCATCTGCTCGAACAGACGAAACATGCCGGCATCCAGTCGCTGATCCGCGACCTCAACCGGCTCTATCGCGCGCTGCCGGCGCTGCATGAGCTGGATTGCGACCAGGCCGGCTTCGAATGGGTGGTCACGGACGATGCCAGCCGCAACGTGTTCGCCTGGATCCGCAAGGGCAACGACGCCCGTGCGCGCTGCCTGGTCGTCGTGAATTTCTCGCCCAATGTTTATCACAATTATCGCGTCCGCGTGCCGTTTGCCGGCAAGTGGCGCGAGGTCTTCAATTCGGACTCCGCGCATTATGGCGGCAGCAATGTCGGCAACGTCGGCGAAGTGCAGACGCTGGACGGCCTCGTGCCCGAGCTCAACCTGACCATTCCGCCGCTGGCCGCCATCTTTCTCGTACCGGAAAGCTGACGCATGCGACTGTCCGGGGGAACGTCCTCACGCCTCGGCGCAAGCTGGGACGGCAGGGGCACCAACTTTGCGCTGTTCTCCGCCAACGCGGAGAAGGTCGAGCTGTGCCTGTTCGACAGCCAGGGCCGCCGCGAGCTCGAGCGCATCGAGCTGCCCGAGCGAACCGAGGACGTCTGGCACGGCTATCTCAACGACGTCTCGCCCGGCCAGCTCTATGGCTATCGCGTCTATGGGCCCTACGCGCCCGGAGCGCGGCCACCGCTTCAATCGCCAACAAGCTGCTGCTCGATCCCTATGCCAGGCGGCTCGCCGGGCCGGCTGGTGTGGAGCGATGCGCATTTCGCCTACCGCACCGGCAGCGCGCGCGAGGATCTTTCCTTCGACCGCCGCGACAACGCCCGCGGCATGCCGAAGGCCGTCGTGGTCGACGAAACCTTCAACTGGGGCCGCCGCGAGATCCGGCCCAACATCCCCTGGGAAGACACCATCATCTACGAGGCCCATGTCAAGGGCCTGACGCAGAAGCGCGACGACGTCGCCGCCCAATCTGCGCGGCACCTATGGCGGACTGTCGTCGCCTGCGATGATCGACCATCTCGAAGCGGCTCGGCGTCACCTCCGATCGAGTTGCTGCCGATCCATGGCCTTGATCGACGACCGCGTGCTCGTCGAGAAGAAACTGTGCAACTACTGGGGCTACAACACGCTCGCCTTCTTCGCGCCGGAGCCGCGCTACGCGCAGGACAACGCGCTGGATGCCTTCCGCACCACGGTGGCGCGGCTGCACGATGCCGGCATCGAGGTGATGCTCGACGTCGTCTACAACCACACCGCCGAGGGCAATCATATGGGCCCGACGCTGTCGCTTCCGCGGCATCGACAACGCCTCCTATTACTGGCTGAAGCCGCGAGAACCCGCGCTACTACGACGATTTCACCGGCTGCGGCAGTTCGGTCAACCTCACCCATCCGCGCGTGCTGCAGATGGTGATGGACTCTGTTGCGCTACTGGGTCGAGGTTTGCCACGTCGACGGCTTCCGCTTCGACCTCGCCACCACGCTGGCGCGCGGGCCGAACGGCTTCGACCGCAACGCCGCGCTCCTCACCGCGATCCGGCAGGACCCGGTGATGGCGACGGTGAAGCTCGTCGCCGAACCCTGGGACTTGGGCCTCGGCGGCTACCAGGTCGGCGCGCTTCCCGTCGCAATGGTCGGAGTGGAATGACCGCTATCGCAGCGCGATGCGGCGCTACTGGAGCGGCGAAGGCAGCCTGATCGGCGAAGTCTCGCGGCCGCATGACGGCGTCTTCCGACCTGTTCCACCACGACGGCCGCGCGCCGCGCGCCAGCGTCAACCACATCACCGTGCATGACGGTTTCACGCTGGCCGACCTGTTCAGCTACAACGAAAAGCACAACGAGGCCAATGGCGAGGACAACCGCGACGGCTCCAACGACAACCACAGCAACAATCTTGGCCACGAAGGGCCGACCGACGATCCCGAGATCAATGCGCTTGCGCCGTCAGCTCCGCAAGAACCAGCTGGCCTGCCTGCTGCTCGCGCAGGGCACGCCGCTGATCCTGGCCGGCGACGAGGTCGGCAACTCGCAGAGCGGCAACAACAACGCCTATTGCCAGGACAACGAGACCGGCTGGGTCAGCTGGGACAATCTCGGCAAGGAGGGTGAGGATCTCACCGATTTCATCGGCCAGCTGACCGAATTGCGCGAAACTTTGCGCAGCTTCGCTCGCAGCGCTGGCTCGACGGACGTCGCGCGGACGGCTCGTACGGCGTGCTGTGGCTGACGCCGGCGGCCGAGGAAATGAAGGAATCAGGACTGGAATTTTCCGGAAGGCCGCTTTCTTGCCTATGTGCTCAGCCCGATGGAACAAGGGCAGCCGCCGATCTTCATTGTCCTGAATGCCGCCCCCGAAGAGATCGCGTTCAACTTGCCGAAAATGTCCGAATACAAGAGCTGGCAACAGGTGCTGAACACCGCCGAGCGCCATGCAGACGAGCCGTGGAGCTCGCCTCGGGCGCCGACACCAAGGCGCCGCCGCGCTCGGTGCTTGTCTTTGCGGGTTCGGCATGAATGGGCCGCATTTCGGCCCGCAGCTGACGACAGGACGGCGCGTCGCTTCGGCTGTGGGCGCCGGCGGCCAAGCGCGTCGACCTGCTGCTCGACCGGCCGCATGCATTGACGCGCGGCGATGACGGCTGGTTTGCGCGCGAAATCGCAGGCGCGCAGCGCCGGAGCGCGCTACAAATTCCGCATCGACGACGAGATCGACGTTCCCGATCCCGCTTCCGCGTTTCAGCCGGACGACGTCTTCGGCGCCGAGCGAAGTGATCGATCACGCCGCCTACCCATGGCGCGCCGCCGACTGGCGCGGACGGCCGTGGCAGGAGGCGGTCATCCTCGAAGCCCATGTCGGCACCTTCACGCGCGAAGGCACCTATCGCGCCATCATCGACAAGCTCGATCATCTGGTCGAGACCGGCATCACCGCACTTGAATTGATGCCGCTGGCGGATTTCGCCGGCTCCCGCAACTGGGGCTATGACGGCGTGCTGTGGTACGCGCCCGACAGCGCCTATGGCCGGCCCGAGGATCTCAAGGCCCTGATCGACGACGCGCATCAGCGCGGGCTGATGGTGATGCTCGACGTGGTCTATAACCACTTCGGCCCCGAGGGAAATTATCTCGGCCGCTATGCGCCGAGTTTCTTCACCGAAGCGCAGACGCCGTGGGGCAGCGCGATCGACTATCGCGTGGCCGAGGTGCGCGCCTTCGCGATCGAGAATGCGCTGCACTGGCTGCGCGACTACCGCTTCGACGGGCTGCGGCTGGATGCCGTTCACGCCATCGTCGGAGCCGGGCGAAGTCTCGATGCTGCATTCGATCTCAGCAAGTCGCGGCCGGCGAGCTCGCCGACGAGACCGGCCGGCATATCCATCTCGTGCTCGAGAACGACGACAATATCGCCAGCCGTGCTTGATCCGGGCGAGGAACGGCCGCGCGGCAAATATCGCGCGCAGTGGAACGATGACTATCACCACGCCTGGCACGTCCTGCTGACCGGCGAGACGCATGGCTATTACAGGCGACTATCAGAACTCGCCGCTGCAGCGATATCGCCCGCGCGCTCGGCTCCGGATTTGTCTATCAGGGCGAGCCGTCAAAGCATCGCGGCGGGCAATTGCGCGGCGAGCCGAGCGACAGCCTTTCGCCGATCGCCTTCATCAATTTCCTGCAGAACCACGACCAGATCGGCAACCGCGCGCTCGGCGACCGGCTCGAGCGCATCGCCAATGCCGAAGGCGATCGAAGCCGCCCTCGCGATCACGCTGCTCGCGCCGACGATACCCATGCTGTTCATGGGCGAGGAATGGGGCTCGAAGGCGCCGTTCCCGTTCTTCTGCGATTTCAAGGGCGAGCTCGCCGAGCGCCGTGCGGCACGGGCCGCCGCAAGGAGTTCGCTGAGCGCCTATGACAAGTATGGCGACGAGATTCCTGATCCGCTCGGAAATACAGACTTTGCAATCCGGCGACGCTGGATTGGGAGAACGCGCTTGGCGACGCGCCGGTAACCGGCGGCTGACGCTGGTGCGGGAACTGCTCGCGATCCGCCGGCGCGAGATCGTGCCGCGGCTTGCAGGGCGCGCATTTTGGCGCAGCGCAGGCGGCCGACAACGGGCTCTGTCACGGCCCATTGGCGCATGGGTGACGGCACAATGCTGTCGCTGACCGCCAACCTGTCGGATCACGATCTCGCCGCATCGCCATGCGAGCCAACGGAACCTTGCATCTGGGGCGGCGCGTTGAGCGAGAGCCATGCCGCCTGGTCGGTGCGCTGGCACATCGGATAGACAAATGCCTCCGGCGATCCCGATCGCGACCTACCGGCTGCAGCTCACCGCCGACTTCGATTTCGAAGCCGCCGCGAGGTGTAGTGCCCTATCTGAAGGCGCTCGGCATCACGCCATCTCTATGCCTCGCCCTTCATGAAGGCGCGCAAGGGTTCGACCCACGGCTACGACATCGTCGATCACACCAAACTCAATCCCGGAGCTCGGCGGCGAGGCCGGGTTCGAGCGCTTGAGCGCCGCGCTGAAGCAGCACGACCTCGGCCTGATCCTCGATTTCGTGCCCAACCATGTCGGCGTGCATTTCGCCGACAATCCCTGGTGGCTCGACGTGCTGGAATGGGGCCCGGCCTCGCCGCACGCGGTGTCGTTCGATATCGACTGGGAGCAGCTGCCCTATCGCGCCCGCGGCGGCGTGCTGCTGCCGATCATCGGCTCGTCCTACGGTCAGGCGCTGGAACAGCGGCGAGATCGAGCTGCGCTACGATGCCGCGCGAGGGCAGCTTCTCCGCCTGGTACTTCGAGCATCGGCTGCCGATCGCGCCCGAGCGCTACAGCGAGATCCTGCGCGACCATCGTCAAGGAAGCGGGAGCCGAGGACAGCGCGCGCCGGCAAGTGCATCCTCGCGCTCGCCTCACGCCACAGGGGATTGCGCCATCCCAACCGCAAGGAAGCGCCTGCCTTCAAGGCGGAGCTGAAATCAATTCCGGGCGGCGCCGAGATCATCGCGCGCGGGCTGTCGACGCCTATCGCGCCGGGACCGGACCGACCGGCGCAGACGCTGGCGCTGCATCATCTGCTCGAGCGCCAGCACTACAGGCTCGGTCATTGGCGGCTGGCTTCCAGCGACATCAACTATCGCCGCTTCTTCGACGTCAATACGCTTGCTGGCGTTGCGGGTCGAGGATGCCGGCACCTTCGAGGCCATCCACCGCCTGGTCAGGCAGCTGATCGCCGACGGACAGGCTGCAGGGCCTGCGGCTCGATCACATCGACGGCCTGCGCGATCCCGCGCAATATTTCCAGCGCCTGCGCCGCCTGGTCCGGCACGCGCAAGGCGGCAGCGCAAAGCCGTTCTACATGGTGATCGAAAAGATCCTCGGCGAGCACGAAAAGCTGCCCGCCTTCAGCGGCGTCCACGGCACCACCGGCTATGAATGGATGAACGCGATCACGCAGGTGCTGGTCGACGGCAACGGCCTCGAGCCGCTTGACGAGATCTGGCGGCAGATCAGCAATCAGTCGCCCAAGCTCGAGCCGGTCCTGAAGGCCGCAAAACGCCGCGTGCTGGAAACCCTGCTGACCAGCGAGTTCACCGTGCTGTCGCGGCTGCTGGCGCGGATCGCCAGCGGGCATTACTCGACCCGCGACTATTCCGCCGACAGCCTGCGGCAGGCGCTCGAACTCTACGTGCTGCATTTCCCGGTCTATCGCACCTATCTGACCTCGGCCGGCCCGATCGGCGCACGACCGCGCGCTGATCGCGCGAGACCATCGAGAAGCGCGCGGCGCCGACTGGTTCGCCGCCGACGACGGCATTTTCGACTTTCTCCGCGACGCGCTGACCATGGACCTGATCCAGCCCGGCCGGGCTCGCGCACAGCGCGCCGCGCGTGCGCCGCTTTGCGCTGAAGGTGCAGCAGTTCACCGGGCCGATGATGGCGAAGTCGCTCGAGGACACCACCTTCTATCGCTACCACCGCCTGCTCGCGCTCAACGAGGTCGGTGGCGACCCCGCCGCCAAAGCGCTTTCCGTCGATGCGTTTCACGACAACGATGCAGACGCGCGGCCGAAGCAATGGCCGCACGGCATGACGGCGACCGCGACCCACGACACCAAGCGCGGCGAGGACGCGCGCGCCCGGATCATGGCGCTGGCGGAAATTCCCGGCGAATGGGCCAGCGCGGTGGCGCGATGGAAAATGCTCAACGCGCCGCATCTCGTGATCGACGGCGAGCATGCGCGCGCCCTCGGCCACCTTCGAATACATGCTGTACCAGGCACTGCTCGGCGCGCTGGCAGCCGGGCGACGAGAGCATTCGCTCGAGCGGATGCAGGCCTATGCGCTGAAAGCGGCGCGCGAGGGCAAGCAGGAGACCAGCTGGCTCAATCCTCACCAGGCTTACGAGGACGGGCTGCAAAGCCTTCATCGCACGGATTCTGGATCCGCGCGACCTCGGCTGAATTCCTCGATCTCGTTCGAAACGCTGGCGCAACGCGTCTGCGCTGCTGGGCGCACTGAACTCGCTGAGCCAGATCACGCTGAAGGCCACGATGCCAGGCGTGCCGGATTTCTACCAGGGCACCGAATTCTGGGATCTTTCGCTGGTCGATCCCGATAACCGCCGGCCGGTGGATTTTGCCGCGCGCGCGTCCGGCGCTCGCAGCGCTGGAGACGCCGGATTGGCCGCAGCTGGTGCAGCAATGGCCGGATGGCCGGCTGAAACTCGCCTGGACGCGGCAGCTTCCTGAAGCTTCGCACCGAACTTGCCGAATTGTTCACCGACGGCGATTACCAGCCGCTCGACGTGAGCGGACCGCATCGCGACTCATGTCATCGCTTTCGCGCGGCGGCATGGCCGCGATGCCGCGATCATCGCCGTTGCCAAATCATTCGCGCCGTTCACCCAGGGTGGCCGGGCCTGGCCGATCGGCGAGGCCTTCGATGGCGCGCTCGACATCAACGGTATACAAGACCGAAGGCCGGCGAGGACGAGCCAGCTCTCGCGCTCTTCCGCCACCTGCCTGTCGCGGTGCTCAAGGCGAAACCCACCGGCGCCGAAGCCGTGCGAAAGCGCTCGCGTCGAGCCTGATAAACGCGCAGAGGCCGCCCGGATCAACAGCCGGACGGCCTGGCGGTTGTCGTGCCGACGACGAAGGTCGGTTCCCTCTTCCGCGCTTGATCGATGCTCGAGCAAATTCGTTACCGACAAACTTACGAAAATTGCCACGCCGGATTTTTCGTCGCTGCAAGGCACACGATTGCAGCTGCATCAACCTGCGTTTGGTCAGCAGCAGATTGCCGCGATTGCGGATCGCGACCTGCGCGGCCTGGGCAAAGCGCTGCAGCAGCCACGGCAGCATCGACCTCCACCGTCACATGATCGTCGGCGACGTCGACATGACCCGCGGCCGCCTGCCCGAGCGCGCGCAACGCGAAAGATCATGCGATTGTCTTCCCACCGCTCCTCGTCGACCTTCAGCATCGGCACGCTGGACGCCGCGCGCGTCAGTCCTGTCCTTCAGGCGGCGCATTGCCTCCTCGCGGCCGAGGCTGTGCGGAATCGAAACGACAAGCGGTGCGGACATGGCTGACATCCTCCTCTGATCCAACTCGAATGTAATTCCGCATGCGTTCGGAAAGAAGAGCGGCGCGCATATGCGCGACGCAATAACGGGAACTTTCGCGATTCCTGTTTGTTTTCCGGCTGAAGGCAGAGAGCAAACAACGCCCACTGCCGGGCTGAGGAGAGATCTAAATGTCGATCGGAACAATCATTCTCATCATTCTCATTATCGCGCTGCTCGGCGGCTTCAGCGGCATCGGCGGCGGACCGTTCTACGGCACCGGTTATTACGGCGGCGGCGGCCTCGGCCTCGTGCATCGTCATCCTGCTGATCCTGCTGCTGCTCGGAAGGCTCTTGAGCTGGTCGCGCCATTCTGGGACTGTCATCACCCGCGAAAGCGGGTGATCCAGTATTCCAGAGACGTTGATGCCTGATCGAGAGGTCCGCGGCTGGATACTCCGCTTTCGCGGGTATGACGACCTCGGATGAAGTAACCGGTCCACCTCATCACTACTGCGCCGCCAGCTTCTTGATCGCCGCCTTGATCGACGCTGCGGCATCATCATAGCCGTCCCACGCCTTGGTTTTGGCAAGCAGCGCCGGCACGGTGCGCACGGTGTAGCGTTTCGGATCGAGATCGCCGCGCACCTGCGCCCAGGTCAGCGGCATCGAAACGGTGGCGCCTTCGCGCGCGCGCGGCGACAGCACGGCGACCGCGGTCGCCATCCGGTCGTTGCGCAGATAGTCGAGGAAGATCTTTCCCTTGCGCAGTTTCTTCGACATGTTGAGCAGATAGCGCTCGGGATCGTCGTTGGCCATCCACTGGCAAACGCCTTGCGCGAATGCCTTGGCTTCCTTCCAGCTCACCTTGTCCCTGGCGCCATAGCGCAGCGGCGTCACCACGTGCAGCCCCTTGCCGCCGGTGGTCTTGCAAAAGCTCTCGAGACCGACCGCCGTCAGCCGCTGCCGCATCTCCCTGGCGGCCTCGATCACGTCGGCGAATTCGACATCCGGCGCGGGATCGAGATCGAACACCAGCCGCCCCGGCACGTCAGGCGCGTACGGCGCGCAATTCCAGGGATGCAGCTCGAGCGCCGCCGATCTGCGCCACCGCCGCGAGACCCTCGACGCGATCGATCTGCAGATAGGGCTTGCGGTCGCCGGAGACCTTTGCCAGGTCGAGCAGATTCGACATGCCCGGCATGGCATGGCGCTGGAAGAACGTCTCGCCGTCGATGCCGTCGGGCGCGCGGACGATCGAGCACGGCCGTCCCTTGAGGTGGCCGATCATCCATTCGCCGACCGCCTCGAAATAGCGCGCGAGATCGAGCTTTGTCACGCGCCTCGCCGTCGCCGGCGTCGGGCCACAGCGCCTTGTCGGGCTTCGAGATCACCACGCCCATCACCATCGGCGGACTTGTCTCGCGTGACCGGCCTTGTCGGCGCCGGATTTGGCCGCTGGCTTTGCCGGCACGGGCTTGGCGACCTGCGGTCATGGCCGGCTTTTCGGCCTCCACCTCTTCGGCCGGCTTGTCCTGACGCAGCCCCTTGAACGCCGCCTGCCGGATGTTTCCGTCCGCCGGTCCAGCCCGCGAACTCGATCTCGGCGACCAGCTCCGGCTTCAGCCAATGCACGTCGCGCGTCTTGCGCGGCGCATTCTTGCCGCCGAACGGGCTCTCTGTCGGCCTGCTGCGGCCTTCAGCGCCGGCATGATGCCGCCGCACCTTTGTCCTGCCCGAAGCCGGTGCCGACCATGCCGACAAAGGCCAGATGATCGCCGCGATAGACGCCGGCCATCAGCGAGCGGAATTTGCCGTTGGTGGTCTTCCAGCCGCCGAGCACGACCTCATGTCCGGCGCGGCACTTTGGCCTTGGTCCAGGCTTCCGAGCGGCCGGAGCGATAGGGCGCGCATCGAGCTTCTTGGAGACGATGCCTTCGAGCGACAGCTTGCAGGCCGATTGCAGCACCGCATCGCCGCCGCGTCTCGAAATGCTCGACGTAGCGGATCTGCTTGTCCTGCCCTTCCGCGCGTCCAGCAGTTCTTCAGCCGCGCCTTGCGCTCGGCCGAGCGGCAGCGGGCGAAGATCCTCGCCGTCGGCAAACAACAGGTCGAACGCGAAGAAGATCAGATCCTCGGTCTTGCCGTCGGACAGCGCGGCCTGCAGCGTCGAGAAGTCCGGCGCGCCGTTGTGATCGAGCGCGACGATCTCGCCGTCGATCATCACGTCCGGCAGTGCGCTGCCCTCCTTGGCGATGGCGGCGAACTTTTCGGTCCAGTCCAGACCTTTGCGGGTCTTCAAGCGTCGGCCTCGCCGTCCTCGACGCGCAATTGCACGCGGTAGCCGTCGAACTTGATCTCATGGCACCAGCCGTCTCCGCTCGGCGGGCGTTCGACCGAGGTGCAGAGCTGCGGCGCGACGAAATCCGGTATTGCCGAGACCTTTTTGGCTTCGGCCGCTTTCGCTGCCGCGCGCGCCCTTGGCGACGCCGCCTTGGTCTTTGCGCGCGCCTCGGCGGCCTCCCCGCGGTTGGACTGCCAGACCGCATCGGCCTGTGCCTTGCGCGTCCGTTCGTGGCGAGCATGAACGGCTTTGGCGCCTTGCCCTTGCCTTCGCGCGATCTGCTGCATCGATCGGCCCGAGGCGACCGATTTGTCCTCTTCCAGGATATCGTTGGCTTCACCTTCCTTTGCGTATTCGTCGCGATGCTTGATCAGAAGCCAGTTGGTGCGCTTGCCGCCGGTGCGGTCGTTGCGCATCCGCACCAGCACCCAGCTGCCGTGCAGCTTGCCGCCATGCAGGGTGAACTTGAGATCGCCCTTCTTGAAGCCGCGCTCGGGATCCTCCGATTCCCAATAGCCGCGGTCCCACAGCATCACCGTGCCGCCGCCATATTCCCCTTCGGGAATGGTGCCCTCGAAATCGCCGTAATCGAGCGGATGATCCTCGACTTCCACCGCAAGGCGCTTGTCGTGCGGATCGAGCGAGGGGCCCTTCGTTACCGCCCAGGACTTGAAGACGCCGTCGAATTCAAGCCTGAGATCGTAATGCAGCCGGCTCGCGTCGTGCTTCTGGATCACGAACCGCCGTTGCTTCGCCGGCGCCACCTTGACCTCGCCGGAGGGCTCGCTGGTTTTGTCGAAATCGCGCTTCTTGCGGTAGGTGGAAAGATTTCTCTGCAGCACGGCCAAACCTCGCGCAAACGGCGACCGCCGCTCGGCGCAGCAGCCAGTTTCAGGAACCAAAACCCTCGCAGCGGTTGAAGTTCCCTAGCCCCCCGACAGTCCGGAGATTGTAATGGCCCCCCGCGCCTATTGGAAAGGCTCCTGAAGCTTTCGCTCGTGACCTGCCCGGTCGCGGTCTATCCGGCGACGACGTCGGCCGAAAAGACCCGCTTCCACATGATCAACAAGGAGACCGGCAACCGGCTGAAGCAGCAGATGGTCGACGCCGAGACCGGCGACGTGGTCGAGCGCGACCAGAAGGCCCGCGGCTATGAGCTCCGCAAAGGCAAATATGTCGAGATCGAGCCGGAGGAGCTCGACGCCGTCCAGATCGAGAGCAACCACACCATCGACATCGACAGCTTCGTGCCGCGGGACGAGATCGACAAGCGCTATCTCAACCATCCCTATTACATCGCCCCCGACGGCAAGGCGGCCATCGAGGCCTTTGCCGTGATCCGCGATGCCATGAAGGACCAGGACCGCGTCGCGCTGGCGCGCATCGTGCTCACCAACCGCGAGCACGTCATGGCGATCGAGCCGCTCGGCAAGGGCCTGCTCGGCACCACGCTGCGCTATCCCTACGAACTCGCGCGACGAGGAAGACTATTTCGAGAACATCAAGAGCCCGAAGATCACGAAAGACATGATCGAGCTCGCCGGCCATATCCTGCACAGCAAGGCCGCCCATTTCGATCCATCCAAATTCAAGGACGAGTATGAGGATGCGCTCAAGGCCCTGGTGCGGCGCAAGGCATCCGGCAAGAAGATCGATCTTCCCGAGCCAGAGGAGCGGCCGAGCAACGTCATCAACCTGATGGACGCGCTGAAGGCAAAGCCTGAAGGGCCGCGCAGCGCAAAGCGTGCTTAACCCGCCGCCCGCCGACAGTCCTCCCATCGCCGTGCGCCCAAGAAGGCGCATCGCTCATCCGTGCGCGCACTGGAAGGCGAGCTGAGCCTAATCATCCGTCATTCCGGGATGGTCCGAAGGACCAGACCCGGATCTCCAGATTCTCCGATGCGCAATTGCGCATCGTAGTTCGACTGCTCCGCATCGCCCCGGAACGACACCTGGTCTCAGTCCGGCGCGCGCAGCCGGTAGCCGATGCCGGTTTCGGTTCAGCACGAATTGCGGACGCTCCGGATCGGCCTCGATTTTCTGGCGGAGCTGGCGCACATAGACGCGCAGATATTGCGCGTCGGTCAGTTCGTCCCACAATTCCTTCAGCAGGAAGCGGTGCGTCAGCACCTTGCCGGCGTGCTGCACCAGCACGCGCAGCAGATCATATTCCTTCGGCGACAGCTTTGACTTCGCGTGTCGCCGACCTTGACGATCCGGCGCACCAGATCGACCGAAAGATCGCCGGTGCGAAACACCGGCCGTTCGCCCTGCACCTGCAATTGATGCCGCAGCGCCGCGCGCAGGCGCGCCAGCAGTTCGTCCATCCCGAACGGTTTTGTCAGATAATCGTCGGCGCCGAGATCGAGCGCCTGCACCTTGCCGGCCTCGTCGCCGCGGCTCGACAGCACCACGATCGGCACGCTCTCGTTGCGGCCGCGGATCATGCGCAGCAATTCGTGGCCCTGGATATCCGGCAGGCCGAGATCGAGGATGATCAGCGCCGGGCCCTTCGGCCAGCTTCTCAAGCGCCATCTTGCCGTTGGAGGCTTCGAGAATCTCGTAGCCCTGCGTGCTCAATCCCATCCGCAGCAATTTGCGGATCGGCGGCTCGTCGTCGATGACCAGGACCTTGATCGGCGGGCGCGTTCATGCGGCGGTATCCAGCGCTGTCGACGCGCAGCGGGGATCGGAAAGCCGGATGGTCAACACCGCGCCGCTCCGATCGGTGCGGTTGGCGGCCGAGATCGTGCCATGCATCGCCTCGACGAAGCCGCGGGAGATCGCGAGTCCAAGGCCGGTGCCGGGCCGGACATGATCGCCCTTCTGCGCGCGATAGAATTTGTCGAACACGCTCTCCAGTTCGGCCGGCGGAATGCCGCCGCCCTCGTCGATGATCTGCAGCGCGATCGAATCGCTGGTCGCGCAGCGCCCCGGATCGAGATCGTGGTATCGGCGTGGCGCATATTTCGCGGCGTTGTCGAGCAGATTGAACAGCACCTGCTCGAACAGCACGGCATCGAGCTCCAGCATCGGCAGATCGGCGGCGAGTTCGAGCGACACCTTGTGCTGACACCAGGATCTTGCTGGCGCGCCGCGAGCGCGCTGCCGACGATCTCGCTGAGATCGTGCAGCGCGGTATTCGGCACGATGGCGCCGGACTCCAGCTTGGTCATGTCGAGCAGATTGGCGATGAAGCGGTTCAGCCGCTCGGATCTCGTCGATCACGGTCGCGAGCAGCTCGCGCTTCTGCGCGTCAGTCAGGCTGCCGGCGAGGTCGCGCAGGGTGGAGGCGGCGCCGAGAACGGACGCCAGCGGCGTCTTCAGATCGTGCGAGATCGAGGTCAACAGCGCCGAGCGCAGGCGCTCGGACTCGACCGTGCGCTTGACGCGGTCCATGTCCTCCACCAGCAGCACCCGTTCGATCGCCAGCGCGCCCTGATCGACCAGCGCATCCAGCAGGCGGCGCTGGTCCGGCGTCAGCAGCGGACCGGTCTTGTCGTCGTCGATGCCGATCGACGCCGATCAGGCCGCGCCCGGTGCGCATCGGCAGGAACAGCCGCTTGGCGCCGGGCAGCGTATCGGCGCCGCGTCCGGCCGGCGCGATCGTTGCTCCAGGCCCAGTTCGCCGCCGCCAGATCGGCCTGGTCGAGCTGGTCTTCCGGCGGGTAGCCCGCCTTCACGGTCAAGCACGCCGTCTTCCGGCAACAGCAGCACCACCGCGCACCTTCAGCATCAGGGCGATCTGATAGGCGGTCGCCCACAACACGTCGTCCAGCGTCGCGGTGCCCGCGAGCTTGCGGCTGAAGGCGTAAGAGCGATTCGGTGGTGCGCACGCGGCCGATCGCGGTATCCGGCCTGCGTGCGCACGCGCGCGGCGACATTGGAGACCAAAAGCGCGATCAGCATGAAGAAGAAGAACGCGGCGACGTTGGTCGGATCGGTGATGGTGAACGTGTAGACCGGCGGCAGGAAGAAGAAATTGTAGCACAGCGACGCCGCGACGCTCGCGAGCAGCGAGGGCAACAGGCCGTAGCGCGCCGCCACCACCACCACGGCGGTGAGGAACACCAGGTCCACGTTCTCGCACGCCGAAGCAGCGGATGAACCAACGACCGCAGCGCCGAGACCGATCGCGACGATCAGAAGCGCCATCAGATAGGGTCGAGGATTGAACGGGTCCGCCGCGCTGCCGTCTGCACGGCCGGCTTGTTGGCGAGACTCGGACGGCAATTCCTCGCCGGCGATCACATGGACGCTGATATTGCCGGCCCGCCGCACCAGATCGTGCACCACCGAGCCGCGCACAGATCTCGAACCAGCCGCGAGCGCGTCGACTTGCCGATGATGATCTGGGTGACGTTGTTGGCGTGGGCGAAGCTGGATGCACGATCGTCGGCGATGCGGCGTCCGACGCCGGGAATCGTCAGCGCCTCGCCGCCGAGCGCTTCCGCCAGCCGCATCGTGTCGGCGAGCCGGTCGCGCTCCTCGTCGCTCAGCTGCAGGCTGCGCCGCGTCTCGATGCTGGCGGCGGTCCACGGCGCATGCAGCCGGTCGGCCAGCCGCTTGGTGTAGCGCACGAGCCCGGCCGCGCGCGGATCCTCGCTGACGCAAACGAGAATTGCGCTCGCCCGCGGCCCATGGGCCGGCAATGGCGTTGGCCTGCATATGGGTGAGCAGCTGCTCGTCGACCCGCTCGGCGGTGCGCCGCAGCGCCAGTTCGCGCAGCGCGGTCAGGTTGCCCGGCGAGAAATAATGCTCCAGCGCGCGCTCGGCCTGCTTTCGGGACATAGACCTTGCCCTCTTTCAGCCGCTGGATCAGATCGTCGGGCGTGAGATCGATCAGCTCGATCGCGTCGGCGCGGTCGAACACCGAGATCCGGCACGGTCTCGCGCACCCGCACATGCGTGATCTGCGCGACCACGTCGTTGAGGCTCTCGATGTGCTGGATATTGACCGCGGTATAGACGTCGATGCCGTGCGAGAGCAGTTCCTCGACGTCGAGATAGCGCTTGGGATGGCGGCTGCCCGGCGCGTTGGTATGGGCGAGTTCGTCGACCAGCGCGATCTGCGGCCGGCGCGCGATCAGCGCGTCGAGGTCCATCTCCTCGAGCGTCTGGTCCTTGTAGGTGATCCGCTTGCGCGGCAGCACCTCCAGGCCCTGCAGCAGGGCTTCGGTCTCCGCCCGGCCGTGGGTCTCGACGACGCCGACCACGACGTCGGCGCCCGCCTTCTTCCTGGCGTGCGCGCTCTGCAGCATCTCGTAGGTCTTGCCGACGCCGGGCGCGGCGCCGACAAAGATCTTCAGCCGGCCCGGCCTGATCGTGCTCTGCGCCGGGCGGCTTCCAGGAGCGCGTCCGGCGAGGGTCGTTTTTCAGGGTCACGCGGTTGATTTGCCATGAGGCATTATAGTCGCCGCTTTCGATCGAGCCTAGCGACCGTCACTTCGACGCCGCATCCAGCGCCAGATTGAGCGCCAGCACGTTGACCCGCGGCTCGCCGAGCAGGCCGGCAAAGCGGCCCTTGGTGTTCGCGGTGACGAGCTGGCGGACGCTGTCTTCCGGCATGTTGCGCGCCTTGGCGACGCGCGGCACCTGGAACAGCGCGCCTTCCGGCGAAATGTCGGGATCGAGCCCGCTGCCGGATGTGGTGACGAGGTCGATCGGCACGGCCGCGGAGGGATTCTCGGCCTTCAGCTTTTCGACGTCCTCCTTGACCCGGTCGTTCAGCGCCTTGCTGGTCGGGCCGAGGTTGGAGCCGCCGGAATTGGCGGCGTTATAGGGCGCCGGCACGGTCTTGGTGGAATCGGCCGGGTCGGGCGCCAGCGTCGCCGAGGGGCGGCCGTGGAAATATTTGTCGTCCTTGAACTCCTGCCCGATCAGGGCGGAGCCGATCACCTTGCCGTCCTTCTCGATCAGGCTGCCCTGCGCCTGGTACGGAAAGATCACGCCGGCGATGGCGGTCATGGCCGAGCGGATAGGCCAGGCCGGTGATCAGCCGTGAGCAGCAGCAGGAGGATGATGGCGGGGCGGATTTCTCTAAGCATGGTAGGTCTCCTATTTTCTTCGTCATTGCGAGGAGCGAAGCGACGAAGCAATCCATTCTTTCTTTGCGTGGAACTGATGGATTGCTTCGCTTCGCTCGCAATGACGGATCGGTTAAGCCAGGTGCAAGGCGGCGACCACGAGGTCGATCGCCTTGATGCCGATAAAGGGAACGATGATGCCGCCGACGCCATAGATCATCAGGTTGCGGCGGAGCAGCGCGCCGGCGCCGACGGCGCGGTAGGCCACGCCCTTCAGCGCCAGCGGAATCAGCGCGATGATGATCAGCGCGTTGAAGATGATCGCCGACAGGATCGCGCTCTGCGGGCTCGCCAGATGCATGATGTTGAGCACCTCGAGCTGCGGATAGAACGCCAGGAACATCGCCGGGATGATGGCGAAGTATTTGGCGACGTCGTTGGCGATCGAGAACGTCGTCAGCGCGCCGCGGGTCATCAGCAGCTGCTTGCCGATCTCGACCACCTCGATCAGCTTGGTCGGGTTGGATCGAGGTCGACCATGTTGCCGGCCTCGCGCGCCGCCTGCGTGCCGGTGTTCATGGCGACGCCGACGTCGGCCTGCGCGAGCGCCGGCGCGTCGTTGGTGCCGTCGCCGCACATCGCCACCAGCTTGCCCTTGGCCTGCTCGTCACGGATCAGCTTCAGCTTGTCCTCGGGCGTCGCCTGCGCCAGGAAATCGTCGACGCCGGCTTCGGCGGCGATCGCCGCCGCCGTCATCGGATTGTCGCCGGTGATCATCACGGTGCGGATGCCCATGCGGCGCAGTTCGGCAAAGCGCTCGCGGATGCCGCCCTTGACGATGTCCTTGAGGTGAATGACGCCGAGCAGGCGGCCGTCCTTCGCGACTGCGAGCGGCGTACCGCCATCCTTGGCGATTTCATCGGCAATGGCCTGGAGTCTCGCGGCGCGGCGTCGCTGTTGACGGCCGGCTGCAGCGCACGCACGGCGTTGCCGCTGGCCATGCTCTGGGCCGTGCCGCCGCCGATATAGTTGAGGATCGCGTCCACCGCGCCCTTGCGGACCGATGACGAGCCGGCGTCGATGCCGCTCATGCGGGTCTGCGCGGTGAAGGGAACGAAGGTCGCGGCAAGCTCCTTCATGTCGCGGGCGCGGATGCCGTATTTCTCCTTCGCCAGCACGACGATCGAGCGGCCTTCGGGGTTTCGTCGGCGAGCGAGGCCAGCTGCGCCGCATCCGCCAATTCCTGCTCGGTGACGCCGCGCACCGGGCGGAACGCGGTCGCCTGGCGGTTGCCGAGCGTGATGGTGCCGGTCTTGTCGAGCAGCAGCGTGTCGACGTCGCCGGCGGCCTCGACCGCGCGGCCGGACATCGCCAGCACGTTGAAGCGCACCAGACGGTCCATGCCGGCAATGCCGATCGCCGACAACAGCGCGCCGATCGTGGTCGGGATCAGCGTCACGAACAGCGCCACCAGCATTACGACCGAGATCGAGCCGCCGGCATAGGCCGCGTAGCTCGGGATCGTCACGGTCGCGAACACGAAGATGATGGTCAGCCCCGCGAGCAGGATGTTGAGCGCGATCTCGTTCGGCGTCTTCTGCCGCTCGGCGCCCTCCACCAGCTTGATCATGCGGTCGATGAAGGTCGAGCCCTGCGCTGCGGTGATGCGGACGCGGATCCAGTCCGACAGCACCTGGGTGCCGCCGGTCACCGCCGAGCGGTCGCCGCCGGATTCGCGGATCACGGGCGCGGATTCACCCGTGATCGCGGCCTCGTTGACCGAGGCGACGCCTTCGATCACTTCGCCGTCGGAGGGGATGTTGTCGCCGGCTTCGACCAGCACGATATCGCCGACCTTGAGCGCGGTGCCCGGCACCAGACGATAGGTCTTGTCCGAGCCCGTCAGCAGTTTGGCCTGGCTCTCGGTCCGGGTCTTCTTCAGCGATTCCGCCTGCGCCTTGCCGCGGCCTTCGGCGACGGCTTCGGCGAAATTGGCGAACAGCACCGTGAACCAGAGCCACAGGATGATCTGGAACGTGAAGCCGACATTTTCGCCGCCGGTGACGAGGTCGCGCAGGAAGATGACCGTGGTCAGCGCGGCCACGACCTCGACCACGAACATCACCGGGTTCTTCATCATCAGGCGCGGGTCGAGCTTGACGAAGGCCGATTTGATCGCCGGCACCAGGATCTTCGGATCGAGCATGGTCGACGCCGTCACCTTTTTCTGCAGTTTCATGGTTTCCATGGACGTAAACTCCGAAGAGAGATCGATCAGAACAGGGTGTTGGCGTTGCATCAGCGAGGTGCTCGACGATCGGCCCGAGCGCCAGCGCCGGGAAGAAGGTCAGGCCGCCGATGATCAGGATCACGCCGACCACGAGGCCGACGAACAGGCCGCCGGTGGTCGGGAACGTGCCGGCCGACGGCGGAACGGATTTCTTTGCCGCCAGCGCGCCCGCGATCGCCATCGCCGGGACGATCATGAAGAAGCGGCCGACGAACATCGCGACAGCGCCGGTAATATTGTAGAACGGGATGTTGCCGGTCAGGCCGGCGAAGGCCGAGCCGTTGTTGCCGGTCTGCGGACGTATAGGCATAGAGCACCTCGGTGAAGCCGTGCGGGCCGGCGTTGGCCATCGACGCCACCGCCGGCGGGCAGCACCACGGCGACCGCGGTCCAGCCGAGATACATCAGCGGCAGCACCAGGATGGCCAGCATCGCCATCTTGACCTCGCGCGCCTCGATCTTCTTGCCGACATATTCCGGCGTGCGGCCGACCATCAGGCCGGCGACGAAGATCGCCAGCACGACGAACAGCAGCATGCCGTACAGGCCGGCGCCGACGCCGCCGACGATGATCTCGCCGAGCTGCATGTTGATCAGCGGGATCATGCCGCCGAGCGCGGTGAACGAGTCATGCATGGCGTTGACGGCGCCGCAGGAGGCGGCGGTGGTGACGACGGCGAACAGCGAGGACGCGACGATGCCGAAGCGGACTTCCTTGCCTTCCATGTTGCCGCCGGTCAGCCCCAGCGCGTGCAGCGCGGTCGGTGCCGCTGGCTTCGGCCCAATAGGTGACGGCGACGCCGGCGATGAACAGCACGCCCATCACGCCGAGGATCGCCCAGCCCTGGCGCTGGTTGCCGACCATGCGGCCGAACACGTTGGTGAGCGCCGCGCCGAGCGCGAAGATCGAGATCATCTGCACGAAGTTCGACAGCGCGGTCGGGTTCTCGAACGGATGCGCGGCATTGGCGTTGAAGAAGCCGCCGCCATTGGTGCCGAGCATCTTGATCGCGACCTGCGAGGCGACCGGGCCGACCGCGATGGTCTGCTTGGCGCCTTCCAGCGTCGTGGCATCGACATAGGCGCCGAGCGTCTGCGGCATGCCCTGCCAGACCAGGAACAGCGTGTAGACGATGCAGATCGGCAGCAGGATGTAGAGCGTGCAGCGCGTCACATCGACCCAGAAATTGCCGACGGTGCGCATCGAGGCGCGCGAAAAGCCGCGGATCAGCGCCACCGCGAGCACGATGCCGGTCGCCGCCGACAGGAAGTTCTGGTGCGTCAGGCCGACCATCTGCGTGAGATAGGACAGCGTGCTTTCGCCGCCGTAGTTCTGCCAGTTGGTATTGGTGATGAAGGAGATCGCGGTATTGAAGGAGAGGTCTGTCAGCGACCGCGCACTGCCCGGCCGGGTTGAACGGCAACAGCGCCTGCAGCCGCATCAGGCCGTAGATGATGAGGAAGCCGCCGACATGGAACAGCAGCATCGCGACCGTATAGGTCAGCCAATGCTGCTCGCGCCTCTCGTCGACGCCGCCGATCCAGTACAGCCGCGTCTCGACCGGCCGCAGCACCGGCGACAGGAAGGTGCGCCTCGCCGTTGAACACGCGCGTCATGTACCAGCCGAGCGGCTTGACCAGCGCGACGACGATGGCGCAGTAGAGAATGATTTGGATCCAGCCGATGGCGGTCATTGTATCAAACCTTTCAGAATGGGTTTTGAGCGCAGCAGCAGAGCGAGTACCGCGACCAGAAGAATGGTCAGCAGTGCATCCGCGACGAGGAGCTGCCCGAGCATGAACATCGCGTTGCTCAGAACCGCTCAGGGCCGCAGCAGCGCGTAGGTGAGGTAGAACAGCAGGCCCAGCGAGACGAGGCCGGCGAGCGAATAGTCGAAGGTCATGGCCCTGCTCCGTTACAGCCGCTCGCAGGCATAGGCGTAGCCTATGCCTGCCGCGAAGAAGATGGCGCCGAGCGCCAGCATCATGAAATCCAACATCAGAGAACTCCTTGCCGCGCATGTTGCGCGGTACGATTTCTGCGCGTTACGGGAAAAGCCTATTGCGGTGGATCAAATCGTGGACCCGATCGGCAATGCCGACTTTCTCTAAGCAGTGGTCTGTGAGGTGCCACCTGCCGCATAAGTTTTCGAGATGAGGATGCGCGAGTCACGTTTATAGGAATCTCCATAAGTGCCCCACGTCGACTGTACGCTCGCCGGCGAACGTCCATCCCGGGGTTTCAGTGTCGCCACGCTACGAGACCGCGGCATGGTCCGCGTTCGCCGACACATAATGAATCCGCGCTTATGAAATCCCTATATCTCCGCCCCTTCCTCCCTCTCGTTTTCAAATGGCGTTTTGATCCACTTTGGGCGTGCGGCCAAGACTTCGAGGCCGCCCGAGATGTGAGATCACGCCATGTCGCTGCTTTCAGAACAACGACCCGCTGCCGAGCTCGCCGCCCGGCTTCGCGACGCCTCGGAGGTGACGGCCGAGTTGATGGCCTGAGTTTCATCGGCAACGCCTGCCGCCGCTTTCCGTCGGTGGGACAAACCGAAAAGACCGCGCGGATCGAGCGATTGATCCGCTCCGGCGCCTGGACCGACGCGGCGCTGGCGCTGCTCGATCTGGAACTGCCGCAGTGGCAGCTCCGCCGCATCGCCTATGACCAGGGCGAATGGTACTGCGCGCTGTCGCGCCAGCGCGAACTGCCGGACTGGCTCGATCAATCGATCGAAGGCCGCCATGCGGATCTGGCGCTGGCGATGCTCGGCGCCTTGCTCGAGGCCCAGCGTATCACCGCGCCGTCGAGCCGGACCAGCGTTCCCGCCGTGACCCGCGACGCCAGCGCCACTTTACGATGCCCCTGTGCAGCGATAATTTCGCCTGATCCGGTCCAGCCGTGCAGCAACTAAAGAAGATACGGCGCAAGCCGAATTCGGCGCAGGTCATCGTTCGCTTTTGCCGTGCGGCTCTCCATCCTGATCGCGCTTCGCGGCTTTCGCCAGCGTCGGTTTCAGCCGCGGCCTGGTCGCGCTCCTGTGGATGTCCACCATCCTCTGCGCCGTTATCGGCTTCATGCGGCGCGAGCCGTTCCTGGCCGCCCGATCTCAATCACTGGGATGAGATGGCCGCCTACGGCGCACTATGCGCACTGATCCAGGCCACCGGACAGTAAGCAGCGGCGCACCGCGGCTACATGCGTGCTTATAAGATCACCGCCCCACCCCGCTCGAATTCATACTCAGCCCGCGAAGATATTGGGTCCGCGACACTATCTCGTGAAATCGTGAAGGGAATACCAACGTGAAGCTCGTCGAACCTCCATCGTGCAGTTCCAGCTCAACCATCGTCTTCATCGGCAAGGACAGCCGCGGCCGCTGGGTCGCCGCAGGAACAGAACGGTCTCTATGGCGGCCTGTTCGTCAATCGCGCCCAGGCCATCAAATACGCCCTGTTCGAAAACGGGCGTCATCCTGAGACCATCGTCGAACTGTCGCGCGGCATCGAACTCGACATGAGCGGCAAGCTCCCGCTTTCCCGACGCCACCCGGCACGACGCATGACGGGTCGACCCGCCGTCATCCAGGAGTAGTCGGATGGATTCAGTCTCATTCCGTTTCAAGCCGGGAGCAGGTCACAGACACCATGATCGCGCTCACCCGTCTGTCCAATCTGCATCGCGCCATCGTCGCCGGCAGCGACAGCACTGGAGCTCTACCTTGCGCTGCGACGACGCGGATATCATCCGCGTCGCCACCACCGACGACGTGCCGCATCGCCAAGGGCAAAGTCACGCCGTCGGCCTGATCACGGGCGGCAGCTCGCTGCTGGCCATCGAGAAGCGCTGGCACAAATCTCGCCATTCCTCGGCCCCAGCGCGGCGATCGCCGTCCTGATCTGACTCCCGCGAAAGCCGCTTCTGTCTGAAAATCCGGGCGAAGCTGGAACAGATGGGTTTTCGGATCGAGGCAGGCGTGAGGTGCGAGCAGGGCCTTGTGCTTTCCGCCTATCGGCAGGGTTTCTGCCAGATGGAAAACGCGGCGTGAAATCCCATGGGTGCAGCCTCATAGAAATCCCGCCAGCTGGCTGGCGGGCTCATACCCGACCTTCCCACCCTGTTCGATGAAAACCGGTGCGATCGACCTGAAGGCGTTCGCAAGACTTTGCGAGCGGCAAATCGCAGCCGGTGTGCTCGGCGATCGTCGTCAGCGAAACCGCCGGCGAGGCTCGACCCTGACGCCCAGCCGAGCAGAGACCGTCATCCGTACCGCCGTCGAGATCGCGGGCGGCCGTGTCCGGGTCATCGCCGGCGCAGGATCGAATTCGACCAGCCAGGCCATCGAATTGACGCGGCGCGCCGCAGCGGCGGGCGCCGACGCGGTGCTTTCGATCGTGCCCTACTACAACAAGCCGATGCAGGCCGGCATTCACGCGCACTTTCAGGCGATCGCCGTTCCGAGCACGTCTGCCCATCATCCTGCACGACATTCCTCGCGCACGCATGCGCGGGCTAGCCGATGACACCCTGGCGCGGCTCGCGGAATCGAGGCAGATCATCGGACTGAGGGACGGGACTGGCGACGTGTCTGCGCTCCGCCTGCGCCTGAGGTCGCGGCTGCCAGCGGGATTCCGGCTGCTGTCCGGAGACGACGCGACGGCGCTGGCCTATCGTCGCCATGGGCGGCGATGGCTGCATTTCCGACGGTTTCGAATGTTGCGCCGGATCTGTGCCGGGAGATCTATTCGAACTGCAGGCAGGGCCGGCTGCAGTCCGCCAGATATCTACATCATCGGCTGGCGCCGCTGATCGCTTCGCTTGGCAAGGAGAGCCCGGCCGCGCCTGAAATACTGCGCTGTGCCTGCTCGGCTTCATGTCGCCTCACACCCGCCTGCCGATCGTCGAACTGGCCGATGCCGCCGAAGGCCGACGTCGCCGATGCGATCGCGCAACTCGGCGACGAGGATATCGCCTGTCCGGACGAAAGCGGGCGATGACACTGCGCCGCTACGAAGATTCGGCCGCGACCCCGTAGAGATATCTGCAATGAGTTCGAATGCCCTGGGAGCGAGCGGCACGCCAGGACATTGCGCGCCTGGCAACTGGCGATCCTGCGGTTTCGCGGTGACGTTGGACAATTCCGACAGGCTGGCGGTGATGGCGATCGCAAGCGAGATCGACCGGCTGGATCCGCAGCAGCAAGGCAAGCCGGATTTCAATTTTTTCGCCGGACCAGCGCTGAGCTGTGCGCCGCCATTCTGCAGCCGGGCGAATCGGCGGCCGCCCTGCTGTGGGACTACATCGCGCAGATCGACGATGATCGCCTGAAACGCGCCTTCGAAGCGGCAATTGAAGATGATCAACCCAGGGCACCGGGCCGTCAGCACGGCGAAGGCACTCGGCCGTGAGCAAGCCGGTCAATCGGCGCGATGGATTGTGGAAAGGGCTTTCGCCCCGGAGCGCGCAACGGTCCTGATATGGGGCCGGTGATTCGCGCTCAGAAGCGTCCGGCGGGTCCGTGGTCGAAAAGGTGCTTCTCTCGCCACTTCGGCCCGGGACCGCGCATGTAATGGTCCTCCGGACGATACTTCCCGGCCGGTCCGGCAAAAATTGACCAAGCGACTTCAACAGGGAGACGACGGCGCCGCGGGAGCCGCGAAACGAGCATGGCTGCACGCATCACGAACGCTCCGTCGGCTGCGAATGGCGCGTGATCCAGCTTGTCGCTGGCGCGGTCGTAGCGAATGCCGCGAAGCGCGAGTTCGCGTTGCATGCGCTTGACCTTCTGAATCGGCAATAGCCTCGATCATTTTCTTCAGATAAGCCGTGGACGCGGACGAGCGCGACCCGCGCGCCAGCGGATTTTTCCTGCAGTGCTGCCGAACCGGTAGACGCCCCCGGTTCCGGCCGGGTGGCGATAAAGCGAGCCATCTTCGAACTCCTGCTCTGGTTGTCTTCCGAAGATGCGCTTGACGCCGCGGGGAAATCGAGGCGGCCTCCTGCCCGTCTCATAAGCGCGGGCATAAAGGCCTTGTGCGAAGCCGCTTCGACGCCGTGGACGCCAGGCGGTGCTCATATTTCTCCTATGCGATGCATCAACCGATCCGTCTCGCATTCCTAGCGGCATCGGCGGCACATCATGGCGGTTGATCGCGAGAGGCTGGCCATCGCTGCCACGACCGACTTGACGTCTCCTTCAGCGCGTCGCATTGCGGGCGATATCTTTGAAATGGCGTTCACCGTGACGCACATCGCTGACGCGGCTGGTCAGCAACTGGATGGCGGACGTGGCCGGCGGCGTGAGCTACGCCAGTCCTACGCGCCGGCCTCAGCAAAGCATCGCCATCGGGTTATGCCAAATGACCGCTGCACAGCTCATGAGCCATGATGCCGCGCCAGTTCGAGTCGCCGCCACCGCGGCTCGCCCTGTCGCCACGCGATTTCAGCCGCTTTCGGATCCCGGCGTCCCCAACGCGAGGCCATCCCGGCCTTCTTCATCGGGCGCAACAACGACGGCTTCAAGCCGCCTGCCGCGACGCCAAGGGCGGGACGGATCAGGCGGGCTGTTTCTGCTCGAAAGCTCGGCACCGTGGCTCTCGCGCAGAGGAAAAGCGACCCATGGGGATGCGCGCAACCATATTCCCCACGGAAAGGGATCGAACTCGACCTGGTAAGAACCACAGGGCAATCCATTTTGCCACGCAGCTCGGCTGGCTGAAGCGCATCGCCACCCGCACCCAGCGCAAACGATCAGGTGCCATCCTCGACCGGGTGAGAAAGCGCTGCAACGGCGGCCGGAAGATCCCCATGTCTCTTGATATGACGCGCAGCGGCGAGTTCACAGGCATTCGCAACCTGCTCCAGTCGAGCGCGAGGGAGTTTCGACCCGTCCACACGCTGGCGGAGCCGCCTGCGCTCTACGGCCACGCGCCGGATTCCAGCGAGAAACGAGCCTGGCCGCGCCTTCGGCGACCGCCGAGGTGGCGATAGCCTGGCGATCTGTCGCCTGCGCTGTCGCGTGCTGACAGGCGGCATTGCGCTGCCGCCATCATTGCGCTGAAGACCGCAATCTATTTTACCCGCTTCAACTATCATTGACCAACGCCGCTCAGCTGAACTGCTTCGCAGCGCAGCCCGGTGCGGATCGGCCGGACTTATTCACCAGATATAAACTCGCCCTGGCCTCGCCATGGAATTCTAAGACACGCCCGTACTCCATCCTTGTTCCCCGGTCAGAGGAGGCGGGGAACACAAAGTGATCGAATTGAAGATTGCACTGGATGGTGACGCCGATCGGCGTGCTGCTTGCCGTGCGTCCGCACGGTCGCGAGGCGAATTTTCCCGTTCATTCCGCCGCGACCGTAGCCCGCCTTTTCCACTGCCGACCGCGTTTTTGGCGCGGACCGTACCCGCTTGGCGTGAATCGGTATAGAGTGCCAGCGGCGATCCTGCCGGTGGATGAGATCCATGACAGCCAAATTGACGAGCCTAATCGTGGTGCCCGGGATCGCGTTGGTCGCGGCCGCTTACTGTAGTGCGCCATTTCGTCTTCGCGGTCCAGCACATCCGCCGCGCGCCGCCGGTTGACACCAAGGCCGCAACCGCCGCGCCGGCGGTCTCAAAGCCGGCATTGGGTCGCGCGAGATCAGGATCCGGCCGCGCCTCGCAGCGGCGCAAGCAAAAGTCAGACGCCGTGGCAGAGCCGCGCTTGCTGGATCGCCCGTACCGCCGGACAGCGGCGACGGCGTGCCGGCGTTCGACGTTGCCCGCATCGAGCCGACGGGCGAAGCGGTCATCGCGGGCCGGGCGACGCCGGGCGCAACGGTGGAACTGCTACGCAACGGCGAACTGCATGATCGCGCGGTCGCGGATCAATCCGGACAATTCGTCATGGTGCCGCCCCGGCTTCCCTCAGGCACTTACGACCTGACGTTGCGCTCGCAAGCAGCCGGACGGCAAGCAGGCCACGTCCAAACAGAGCGTGGCGGTGGCGCTTGAGCCGAATCCGACCGACCGGCCGGTCGTGGCGCTGATGACGCCGGACAAACCCACCGTCGTGCTGTCGCAGCCGGCTGCGCCAAAGCCGGTGGCCGGCGCAGTGGTCGTGGAGGCGGTCGAGATCGAGCCGGGCGGCAAGCTCCATGTGAGCGGCCAGCGCGCGCCCTGGCGCCGCGCTGAGGCTTTATCTCAACGACAGCTTTGTTGCGTCGGTAACGGCCGGCGCGGATGGACGTTTTGCGGTCACGATCAATGAAGGGGTCGCGCCCGGCAGCTACCGCGTCAGGCTGGACGAAGTGGAGTCGAATTCCGGCGCGGTAGCGCGCACGCGCCGAGGTGCCGTTCAACGTTCCCGACACGGTGTCACCGCGTCCGTGCCGGCGCAGGCCACAGCGTCCAAGCGGCCGGACATTGCTGCTGCACAGCAGCCGCAGCTGGCGGCCGCCGGGGCGACCGTTCTGCCGGACGGAGGCTCGCCCTCCACCGTGGTCGTGCCGAAGATCGCGACCACCACCGTCTCCCCGCGGCGACAGCCTCTGGCGCCTCAGCCACCTCACCTACGGCGCGGGCACGCGCTACGCCGTCATTTACAAGGCGAACCGGGAGCAGATCCGCAATCCCAACCTGATCTATCCCGGGCAGGTGTTCGTCGTTCCGTCGCAGTGAAGGCGCGGCCATCTGGTGGCGCGCATTGACGGCGCAGTCACTATCGCATCGCTGCACTCGTCGCTTCGCTTACCTCGCCGCCGACTGCAGCGCCGCCGATCTGCAGTTCCACCTTCTCGCGCGCACGGCGCAGAACTTGAATTCGGGGATCTTGCCGAACGGATCGAGCGCCGGGTTGGTCAACAGGTTGGCCGCCGCTTCCGCGTAGCAGAACGGCATGAACACCATGTTTTCCGGCACGTCGCGGTCGGAGCGCACCTTGACCTCGACCGCGCCGCGGCGCGTCTCCAGCCGGATGAAATCGCCGGGCCACACGCTCATCCGCCGCATGTCCTTTGGCGACATGAACGCCACCGCCTCCGGCTCGATCTGGTCGAGCACGCTGGCGCGGCGGGTCATCGAGCCGGTGTGCCAGTGTTCGAGCACGCGCCCGGTCGACAGCACCATCGGATATTCGGCGTCGGGCACTTCGTCCGGCGCGATCACCTTGCGCCGGCACGATCTTGCCGCGGCCGCTCGCGGTCGGGAAACCCGTGGTGAAGATGATCTCGTTGCCGGGCTTGTGCGGGATCGTCGACCGGATAGGTCACCGCGCCCTCGCGCACCAGCCGCTCCCAGGTGATGTTCTTCAGCGACGGCATCACCTGCGTCATCTCGGTGAACACATCGGCCGGGCCGTCATAGTTCCACGGCAGCCCCATGCGCTTGCCGATCTCCTGGATGATCCAGAGATCCTGCCGCGCGTCGCCCGGCGGCTTGATCACCTCGCGCGCGAGCTGCACGCGGCGGTCGGTGTTGGTGAAGGTGCCGGACTTCTCCGGCAAACGCCGAGGCCGGCAGGATCACGTCGGCGTGGAACGCGGTTTCGGTGACGAACAGATCCTGCACCACCAGATGGTCGAGCTTGGCCAGCGCCTCGCGCGCGTGCTGCAGATCGGGGTCCGACATCGCGGGGTTCTCGCCCTCGATATACATGCCGGTGATTTCGCCGGCATGGATCGCGTTCATGATCTCGACCACGGTCAGGCCGCGCACGGGATCGAGGTCCTGATGCCAGAGCTTTTCAAACGGCTCGCGCAGATCGGTGCGCCCGACCGGCTGGTAGTCCGGCAGGAACATCGGGATCAGGCCGGCGTCGGAGGCGCCCTGCACGTTGTTCTGGCCGCGCAGCGGATGCAGGCCGGTGCCGGGACGGCCGATCTGGCCCGTCGATCAGCGCCAGCGCGATCAGGCAGCGCGCATTGTCGGTGCCGTGGATGTGCTGGCTGATGCCCATGCCCCAGAAGATGATCGAGGCGCGCGAGCGCGCATACGATCCGCGCCACTTCCTTCAGCGTCTCGGCCGGAATGCCGCAGATCGCTTCCATCTTCTCCGGCGGGAATTCCTTGATGCGCTCGGCGAGTTCGTCAAAGCCTTCGGTATAGCCCGCGATATATTGCTGGTCGGTCAGCCCTTCGGTGATGATGGTGTGCAGCATCGCGTTCAGCATCGCGACGTCGCTGCCGGGCTTGAACGCGCAGATGCTTGTAGGCGTGGCGCGACAGCGACTGCCGGCGCGGATCCATCACGATCAGCTTGGCGCCGCGCTTGGCGGCGTTCTTGATGATAGGTCGCGGCGACCGGATGGTTCACGGTCGGATTGGCGCCGATCACGATGATGACTTCGGCGTCCATCGCGGCGGCAAACGGCGCCGACACCGCGCCGGAATTCAGGCCTTCCATCAGCGCCGCCACCGACGAGGCGTGGCACAGCCGCGTGCAGTGATCGACATTGTTGGAGCCGAAGCCGGTGCGCACCAGCTTCTGGAACAGGTACGCCTCTTCGTTCGAGCCTTTGGCGGAGCCGAAGCCGGCCAGCGCCTTGACGCCCTTCTCGTCGCGGATTTTGACGAGGCCCTTGGCGGCGATATCGAGCGCCTCTTCCCACGACGCTTCGCGGAAATGCGTGAACGGATTGGCCGGATCGACCTGGTCGTTGGCGTCCTTCTTCGCATTCGGCAGCCGCACCAGCGGCTTTGTCAGCCGATGCGGGTGATGGATGTAGTCGAAGCCGAAGCGGCCCTTGACGCAGAGCCGGTTGTGGTTGGCCGGGCCGTCGCGGCCTTCGGCGTAAATGACCTTCTCGTCCTTGACCTGATAGGTGACCTGGCAGCCGACGCCGCAGAACGGGCAGAGCGAGTCGACCTTCCTGTCGGCGTAGGTGACGCGGGTCTGGTTCTCGTCCAGCATCACCGACGGCATCAGCGCGCCGGTCGGGCAGGCCTGCACGCATTCGCCGCAGGCAACGCAGGTCGACTCGCCCATCGGATCGTCGAAGTCGAACACGATCTTGGCTTCGTGACTGCGATAGGCCATGCCGATGACGTCGTTGACCTGCACCTCGCGGCAGGCGCGCACGCACAGGCCGCACTGGATGCAGGCATCGAGATTGACGCTCATCGCGGGATGGCTGGTATCGCCCTGCCAGCGCTCGGCGGCCGGGAAACGGCTTTCGGTCACCTCGACCTTCTCGGCCCAGTGCCAGAATTTCGAATCGGGATCGTGCGAGGTCGCGCGCGCCGGCTGGTCGGCGACCAGCAGCTCCATCACCATCTTCTGCGCGGCGACCGCGCGGGCGCTCTCGGTCTTCACCTTCATGCCGACGCTCGGCGTGCGCTTGCAGGAGGCGGCCAGCACGCGCTCGCCCTCGATCTCGACCATGCAGGCGCGGCAACTGCCGTCGGGCCGGTAGTCCGGCTCGGGCGAATAGCAGAGATGCGGAATTTCCCGGCCCTGGCGTTTTGCCACCTGCCAGATGGTCTCGCCCGCGTTGGCCTCGACCTGCTTGCCGTCGAGTTCGAACTTGATCTTGGTCATTCCGCGGCCTCTTTCGGCACGAATTCTTCCGGAAAATATTTAATCACTGACGTCAGCGGATTCGAGGCGGCTTGGCCGAGCCCGCAGATCGAGGCATCGCGCATCGCCTGGCTCAACTGGTCGAGCAGTTCGCGGTCCCAGACCGGCCTTTCCATCAGGATCGCCGCCTTCTGGGTGCCGACCCGGCACGGCGTGCACTGGCCGCAGCTTTCATCCTCGAAGAATTTCATCAGGTTCAGCGCCGCGCCCTTCACGCTGTCCTGCTCGGACAGGATGACGACGGCGGCGGAGCCGATGAAGCAGCCGTATTTTTCCAGCGTGCCGAAATCGAGCGGGATGTTGTCCATCGAGGCCGGCAAGATGCCGCCCGACGCGCCGCCCGGCAGGTAGGCGTGGAAGGTGTGGCCGTCCGCCATGCCGCCGCAGAATTCGTCAATCAGTTCGCGCACGGTGACACCCGCCGGCGCCAGCTTCACGCCGGGATTCTTGACGCGGCCAGAGACCGAGTAGCTGCGCAGGCCGACACGGTCGTTGCGGCCGTGGCTCTTCCACCAGTCGGGGCCCTTCTCGACGATGTCGCGCACCCAGAACAGACGTCTCGACATTGTTGATGAGCGTCGGCAGGCCGAACAGGCCGACCTGGAACGGATAGGGTGGCTTGTGCCGCGGCAAGCCGCGCTTGCCTTCAAGACTCTCGAGCAGCGCGGACTCTCGCCGCAGATATAGGCGCCGGCGCCGCGACGCATGTGAATCCGCGGACCGCCTGCGGGCAGCTTGGCGATCTCGAGCGGAAGCAACTTGAGCGCGGCAGGATATTCGTCACGCAGATAGATGTAGACGTCCTCCGCGTCGATGATATGCGCCGCAATCAACGTCCCTTCGAGGAAGCGGTGAACGTCGCGGAGCAGATAGAAGCGATCCTTGAACGTACCGGGCTCGCCCTCGTCACCATTGACGGCCATCAGCCGGGGACCCGGCTCGCCCAGCACTGCCCGCCATTTGCGGCCGGTGGAAAGCCGGCGCCGCCAAGCCCCCGCAGGCTGGAGTCGTCCAGAACCTTGAGAATGTCTTCCTTGCCGATCCGCCCGGCGCGCAAGTCACCAAGCAGCTTGTAGCCGCCCTCGCTGACATAGGTCTCGTAATCGACATAGGACGGGATGATTGGATGGGTCTCGCCCCGCGCCGCGGTATCGAGGACCTCGGTCGAAGTCGCATTGAGAACATAGCGGTGTCCGACTTCGGCGACCGGCGCGCTGTCGCAGAACCCGACGCAGGGCGCGCGCACCACGCGAATGCCGGGGCCGGACTGGTCCTGCAATTCTGCAGCAGCTTTTCCGCGCCCATCATGGCGCAGGTCAGCGAATCACAGACGCGGATGGTCAGCGGCGCGATATCAGGCTCGCCTTCCTTCACCACGTCGAAATGCGCGTAGAAGGTCGCGGTCTCGAACACTTCGGCAAACGACAGCTTCATCTCGTCGGCAAGCGCTGCAAGATGCGCCGCCGAGATCTGGCGATACTTGTCCTGGATCAGGTGCAGGTGCTCGATCAGGAGATCGCGGCGCCGCGGCCGGTCGCCGAGCAGAAGCTCGATCTCGTGGGCGGCGGTCGGGTCGACCTGGCGGCCCTTCGGGGTCGCCTTGGCCCGCTTCCGTCCCGCGCCCGGATGTTCGAACGCGCGGACCGTTTGTACGTCATGGACAGTCATTGATGGCGTCTCGTTCTCTGGACCTGAATTAGATCGACTCTAATCTCTGGTATGCCAGATGCCAAGCGAATTATGGCGTCTTGATAGGCATTTAGGTCGCTGGCGTGGTTTGGGCACTGCGTAATACCGCGTGGCGCATCCTCGCCCGTGCCGCCTTGTCTGACGGGAGGATGAGACCGCGAAATGACCGCAAGATCAATAAAGCCATCCTATGCTGGCGATTGCGAAAGACGTATCGATCGCGGCGCGAAATCCGGAGCCGGAAGACGCCGCGGGATACGCTGGCTGGCGGTCCCGCGGCGTCCTCGCAGCATCAGAGTATCTTGACGGCGCTTTCCAGCGTCTTCCACACGCCCCAGGCCAGCGGAATGCCGACGAAGGCCCAGAACAGCGCGGCCTCGGCGTCGAGCCCGCCGAACCCGATGCCGATAGGAGCCGGACGGTCCTGACTGCCCGCGCTTCGCCGTTGCCGCCTGCAGCTTGGCGACCTCGGCATCGCTCATGTGCCATTTCGTATCGACCGGCTTGATCAGGTAGTTGCAGATCAGGCCCGCGATCAGCATGGCGCACAGGATGTACATGGTGGTGTTGTAGAGCTGGTCGCGCGGCACGCCGGCGGCGAGCTGGAACTCGCGGATGTAGTTCACGACCACGGGACCGATGATGCCCGCCGTCGACCACGCCGTCAGCAGCCGGCCATGGATGGCGCCGACGAACTGCGTGCCGAACATGTCGGCGAGATAGGCCGGCACGGTCGCGAAGCCGCCGCCATACATCGACAGGATGATGCCGAAGCCGAGCACGAACAGCAGCTTCGCAGCCCATCTGCGGCGAAGGTCGGCGCCAGCGCGTAGAGCGCGATGCCGAGGATGAAGAACGTGTAATAGGTGTTCTTGCGGCCGATCTTGTCCGACAGCGACGCCCAGAAGAAGCGGCCGCCGATGTTGAACAGCGAGAGCAGGCCGGCGAAGCCGGCCGCGATCGCCGGCGATCGTCGCCTTCTGCGTCGGCGTCAAGCTGCGTTGAAGCCGACGTCGGGCAGTCCGATCAGCTTGCCGGCGAAGATTTCCTGCAGCATCGGCGAGGCCATGCCGATCACGCCGATGCCCGCCGACACGTTGAGGCAGAGCACCCACCAGATCAGCCAGAACTGCGGCGTCTTGTGCGCGTCGTTCAGATGAACGTTGTTCTGCGAGATCATCGCGTTGGCTTTGTCCGGAGGCGTCCAGCCCTCGGGCCGCCAGCCGGCCGGCGGAATGCGATAGCGGAACGCGCCGATCATCATGAACACGAAATAGATGACGCCCATCGCGACGAAGGTTTGCCATGACGCCGACCGAGGTCGGGGTCTTGAAATAGTTCATCAGCAGGTTGGCCAGCGGCGCGCCGATCATCGCGCCGCCGCCAAAGCCCATGATGGCCATGCCGGTCGCCATGCCGCGCCGGTCCGGAAACCATTTCACCAGCGTCGACACCGGCGAGATGTAGCCGAGGCCGAGACCGATGCCGCCGATCACGCCCGAGCCCAGCCACAACAACCACAGCTGATGGGTGTAGACGCCGATCGCGCCGAGGAAGAGACCGCCGCACCAGCACAGCGCCGACACGAAGCCCGCCTTGCGCGGCCCGACGCGCTCGAGCCAGCCGCCCCACACCGCGGCGGCAATGCCGAGCAGCACGAAGAACAGCGTGTACATCCAGCCCATGCTGGCGACCTTCCAGTCGCAGGTGGTGGTGAAGAGTTCCTGCACCAGCGACATGTCGGGGCATGCCTTCGGCGCGCTCAGCCCGAGCGCGCGCGACAGCGGCAGCCAGAACACGCTGAAGCCGTAGGCCATGCCGATGCACAGATGAATGCAAAGCGCCGCCGGCGGCACCAGCCAGCGGTTGAAGCCGGCGGTGGCTATCGTCCGTTCCTTGTCAAGGAATCCCGTTCCTGCACCGGGGATGCTCCCGGCGCTACTGATAGATGTCATCGCTATTTTCCCCTGCAGCCCACTGTTGTACTGGGCATTTTTGTCGTCTTCGATCCCGTGGTAGTCACCCATGCAACGGAACAGCCCCATCCTGCTGTGCCATGCAAATTCCGGAACGCGCGGGGATCGCCACGCGTCGTTCAAGAACATCCACCCTGATGTTTTGATTATGCGCGCAGCCTGGCAGCGTAATTGAGGTGAGATTTTGCCGGCATCACATAGCGCGGCCGAAAGATCACCCCGGCGATGCACCGCTGGTCGTTGTTCCTCCCTTTCAACCTGCTGAAAAGGAGGTGAGCAATCCACGTGCCAGATCGCTCGATACAGGAAATCAATGACTTGTGAGTGACCGCGCTGCAACCGAGGACAAAATGTCCTGACTGTCGCCGGACAAAATGTCCTGACGGTTGGGATCAGTCGGCCTCTGGAAGCCAGACGCGTGAATGTGCTCCCGCGACCGACTTCGCTTTCTGCCGTGATCTGGCCACGCCCTGCCGCTTGATCAATGTCTGACTTATGGAAAGCACCAAGGCCGGTTCCATCCGCGGCGTTTCGTCGTGAAGAAGGGATCGAAGACCTTCTCCACAACATCCGCGTCGCTATGCCAATGCCGGTGTCGGCCACCTCGATGACAATGCCCGGAACCCCATCGCGATCGGCATCGCATCGAACGCAGCGTCAGGCGTGCCGCCGTCAGGCATGGCGTGGATCGCGTTGACGATCAGGTTGATCACGCACCTGCTGCAGTTCGGTGCGGTTCATCAGGACCAGGCGGCTTGCCCGATCTTCTCCTCACCACGCCGATTTCCGTCTTGTTCAGGAGATGCTGCACCAGCGGCAGGCAGTCCGCCACGACGCTTCCGGGCGCATGACGCTCGACATAGCCGGCATACTCTTCCGGCCGGGCAAACTGCAAGCAGCTTGGTGACGATCTGGCTGATGCGATGAATCTGCTCGATCCAGCAGGCGGAACTCGACCTTGGCCTTGTCGGCCTCGTCGCCGATCACGCTGCGGATGACGTCGAGATTGCCCTGCATCACCGCGATCGGGTTGTTGATCTCATGCGCCACGCCGGCGGTGATTTCGCCGATCGCGGCGAGCTTCTCGGACATGATGAGCTGCTTGGTGGTCGCCTCCAGCTTCAGATTGGCGTGCTCGAGATCCCTGGTTCGCTCGCGCACCCGCGTGTTCAACTCCTCGTTCCACTCGCGCAATTGCCGGTCGCGCTCCTGGATCTGGTCGAGCAGGGTATCGAGGTGAAACGCCACGCGGCCGATCTCGTCGCCCGACGCCGGCAATTTGGTGCGGGCGGACAGATTGCCGCTTTCCACTTCGCCGATCGTCGTCGTGACGCGTTCGAGCGGCATGAATATCGACTGCGCCCAGCGCAGGAAGATCGGCACGGTTGCTGCCGTGATCACGATGAATGCGAGCGCGATGATCGAGAAGCGTCTCAAACTTCGGCGTCGCTGAACGGCTTCTGCAGGAACCCGACATAGAGCATGCCGACGCGCTTGCCATAGCTGTCGACCAGCGGCTCGTAGGCCGAGATGTACCAGTCGTTGACCACGAACGCGCTGTCCAGCCAGGTACGCCCCTCATCCCATGCACCGCGGAGCGGCACCGCCGCCGACACGCGCGTCCCCAGCGCGCGCCGGCCCTCGAACAGCCGGACATTGGTGGAGATCCGCACGTCGTCCAGGAACAGCGTCGCCGTTCCCTGGCTGCCCTCCGGCAGGCTCGCCGACTGATAGACGAGGTCGTTGATCGTATCGATGAACTCCAGATTCTGATTGAGCAGAATGCCCCGACCAACGCAGCCGGCGCGCCCCTGGGGTCGTCGCCCGGCTCGCCGCATGCACGACCATGCCGTGCGTTTCCGTGCTGCGATCGGTCGGCACCGCGTTCGGCGTCGGCACCAGGTCGAGGCGCGCACGCTCGGCAAGATCAGGCGAAATCGCCGCAAGCTCGTCGTTGCTGAAGATGTCGATGCCGGCTGACGGGGCTTCGCCCGACAACGCCGACGTGATGATCGGCCAGTCGCCCTTTGGCCGTCCCGCGAAACGCGGGTGACGAGGCGAGGATCTTTCCGCTGGAGTCCATCAGGTAGAGAAAGTCGAGACCGATCTCCTTGCGGGAGGTTTCGAGCAGGTCGCCGCACGGCGGACAGCGGATCGTGCTCTTCCACATCGCGGAAGCGGGCGGAGAGGCCGAGCGCGCGGATCTGAACGCCGGTTTTTTCCAGAATGCGGGCCAGATATTGATGCGCGATGGTGAGATCGCCATTCACCTTCGAAATCAGGGTGGCGTCGAACCTCGCGTTCCAGCGATAGACGGCAACGCCGAGCAGAAGCGGCAGGATGACCAGCATGGGCAGCAGCGCAATCGCCAGCAGTCGAAAGCGGACGGACCGCCCGCGCGCCGGCTCGTTCGATCGCGCTGTTTGCCCGCGGTCAGACATTCCATAACGCGCAGTTTGCGGTCGATGGTCTTGCGCGAGATCCCGAGCCTGCCGCGCCGCTTCCTCGCGGTTGCCGCCGGTCTCCTTCAGCACCGCAAAGAATGTGCCGTCGCTCCATATCCGCCAGGCTGTCGGCGGTGACCGGCTGGCCGTCGCTTCGCGGCCCGGCGAAATCGTCCGGGAACGCGCCGAGGATCAGCGTGCGTTCGATCAGGTTGCGCAATCTCGCGCACATTGCCCGGGCCAGTCGTAACTCGCCAGAGCGGCGCGCACCGGGCTGTCGATCGGCAACCGGCGGCATGCCGAGCTGTGTCGAGAGCTTGGTCATGAAGATGGTGGCGAGTTCCTGCACGTCGTCGCCGCGGTCCTTCAAGAGCGGCAGATGAATCTGCATGACGTTGAGGCGGTAGATACAGGTCGGCGCGAAAGCGCCCTTCTCGACTTCCTTCTGCAGGTCGGCATTGGTCGCAAAAATGAAGGCGAAGATCGACCGGCACTTCGCGCTCGGAGCCGACGGGACGGACGCGGCGGTCCTCCAGAACGCGCAACAGCTTGCTCTGCATCGGCAGCGGCAGTTCGCCGATTTCATCCAGGAACAGCGTGCCGCCATGCGCATAGAGGAACAGGCCCTCACGCCCGCTGTCTGCGCCGGTGAAGGCTCCTTCGAGGTGGCCGAACAATTCGGCCTCGATCATCTCGGGCGGAATGGCTGCGCAATTGACCGGCACGAACGGCTTGTCGGCGCGGTCGGACAGCGAATGAATCGAGCGCGCCGCGACTTCCTTGCCGGTGCCGGATCTGCCGGTCAGCAGGATCGATGTCGGCAGGCGGGCGACGCGCGCAATGGTTTCCCGCACGCCACGGGTCGCCGGCGACGTCCCGATCAGATTTTCGCGCAGGAACGTGCGATCGGACGAAGCGCGCAGCGCATAGCGCAGCACATAGTTCTCGCGCTGCAGCCGGATCCGGTCGAGACAACGCGCCACCGCGTTCAATATCTGGTTCGAGCGGAACGGCTTCAGCACGAAATCGACCGCGCCGGCGCGCAGCGCCTGGATCGCCGTGTCGAGATCGGCATAGGCCGTGATCAGGATGGCGTCGGCAAAGAAGCCGACGGCCCGCTGCTCGCGCCAGCCACTCGACGCCATTCTTGCCCGGCATGATGTTGTCGAGGATGACGACGTCGAACCGGCTCTTGTCGAGCATGCGCGAGGCTTCGTCGGTGTCGGCCGCCTCCGCCACGTGCTTGCAGCGCGGCCCCAGCGTGCGCACGAGGAAATTGCGCATCCCGGGCTCGTCGTCGACGATCAGGATCGAGGCCTGCGCCAGCGCACTGAACTCGGCACCACCGGCCGATTTGCCGAGTTTTCCGGCCGGTTCATTGACCGTGGCGGGATACCGCTCGCGCTCGCCTTCGATGTCGGGAAGTTCATGCCGGAATTTGTAGGACTCGATCAGCGCACCCGGCAATCGCGCGTCCTAGTGAAGTCGTCTCAATTGACGCGTCCGGGCCATGCCTGCCCGGATGGCTCAGGCATTTTGACTTCTCTATCGGGTCCATTTGCTTTTTCTATCAAAAACACGATGCGGCCTTGGCTGCGCTCGGTGATTTCGACCTGTGTCGCCGGTCTCGCGAATGAGGTTCGGGATGTCGATCACCGACAGCGGATCGGTGCAGAGCACTTCCAGCCGATCGCCGGGCGGCAGCGTCTTCAGCGCCTTGCGCGTCTTCAACGCCGGCAGCGGGCATTTCAGCCCGGCAAGATCGAGTTTTGTCGTGGTCATGTGGTCGAACATGGCGAAGCGGATGCCCGCATCGTCAACGCGACGATCAGCTTAGATCAGGCTTGCATAGGACAGGAAGCCGACCATCTCGCCGGGCGTCGACCTGCGGTGACGTCCTTCGCCGAGTTCGACCAGGCCGTCGGTGTCGGCCAGCGACGACAGCAAGCCCTGCGCCCTCGCGCGGAAATTTGATCGCTTCGAGCGCGCCATCCGCGCGCCTTGCGCAGGGTGACGCGGACATATTCGCGGCGGGCGATCTTCTTCTTGTAGCTGAAGGCGGCGCGCACCGGCATCGGCAGCAGCGGCTCCGGCCGTGCGCCTGACAGCGCCAGAATGGTCGGCCGCACCACGTGAACGAAGGTGACAAAGCTCGCCACCGGATTGCCGGGCAATCCGATGAACGGCGTGCCGCCGATGATGCCCATCGCGACGGGACGTCCCGGCTTGATCGCCATCCGCCACAGCACCAGCCTGCCGACGCTCTCGACGCTCGCCTTGACGTGATCCTCCTCGCCGGTCGAAACGCCGCCGGTGGTGAGGATCAGGTCGTGCGTGCCGGCCACCTCTTGCAGAGCGCTCGCGAGCGACGCGCGATCATCCCTGAGGATGCCGAGATCGCTGACCTCGCAGCCGAGCCGGCGCCAGCATCGCCATCAGCATGAAGCGGTTGGAATCGAACAGCTGCGCCGCGGCGCGCGTCTCGCCCGGCGATACCAGCTCGTTGCCGGTGGAGAACACCGCGACGCGGATGCGCCTGACGACATCGAGCTGCGTCAGGCCGAACGCCGCGGCAAGCGCGACATCCTGCGGCCGCAGCCGCTGGCCGGCCTTCAGCGCGGCAATGGCCCGAAGCGAATATCCTCGCCCGCGGGGCGCACATTGGCGCCGGGCTTCAGGCCCGCGGGAAGCACGACCTTGTCGCCTTCGACGCGGACGTCCTCCTGCATGAACACGGTATCGGCGCCTTCGGGCATCGGCGCGCCGGTGAAGATGCGCATCGCCTGCCCCGGCTTGATCGGCGCATTGCGCCGAAGCCGCCGGCCTGGACGCGCCCGATGCACCGGAAATGCCTGCTCTTCCTGTCTGCGGCAGATCGCGGCTCGACACCGCATAGCCATCGACGGCGGAATTGGTGAAGGGCGGCAGCGGCAGCGGCGCCAGCAATATCGTGCGCGAGAATGCGGCCATCGGCAGCGCGCGAGCGTGACCGTCTCGACATCCACGACCGGCGTCACGCGCGCGGCGATGAGACCGACGGCCTCATCGACCGACATCATCGGGCCGCCGAAGGCAAAGCAATCGTCGGACAATTGCGCCATGTGCCTGATCAGCTCTCAGCTTCGCATTCTCGCCAGCACGTCTTCGAGCGAGATCGCGCGATCTCAGCATCATCGCCGCCACCGCCTCGATATCGTCGAGATGGGCGGTCGGCAGCGTGGTTTCAACCGCGGTGTCGGTCGCGATGCCGACGATGCCGGGATCGTCGGGGAACAGCAGCGGCTTGCCGTTGGCGGCGCGATAGCACCTCGATCTTGCGGTGCGGCTCGCGCTTGAAACCTTCGACGACGACGAGATCGACCGGCGACATCTTGGCCAGCAGTTCCGGCAGCCGCGGCTCGGCGGCGCCGCGCAGTTCGTGCATCAGCGCCCAGCGCTGGGTGGAGGACACCAGCACTTCGGCCGCGCCGGACTGGCGGTGCCTCCAGGAATCCTTGCCGGGCACGTCGACGTCGAAGGCGTGATGGGCGTGCTTGATGACGGAGACGCGCAGGCCGTCTTTCAGCAGATGCGGGATCGCGCGCGTCAGCAAGGTGGTCTTGCCGGCGCCGCTCCATCCCGCGAGGCCAATCACTTTCATTACGTTCTCCGCACATCCGGCCGGAACCGGCTAGGCATTCTCTAAAGGTGCTTTATATCGGGCTGGCAGGCAAAGTCATGCTAACCTGCCGGATATGATGAAGATCGAGAAAGCCCCCGTCCCCTGATCGTGCCGAATCCCGACGATCCGCGGCTGACCGAGCGCGTCGCCGGGACCGACCAGACCGGTGCGGCGGTCGAAATCCGGGTGCCGGTGGAGCGGCCGCTGACGCTGTATCTGAACGCGCAGGAGATCGTCACCATGATGACGATCGGCGACTATCCGGAATATCTCGCGCTCGGCTATCTCCTGAACCAGAACATGCTGAAATACGACGACGTCGTCACCGAGGTCGAATATGACGACGACCTTCAGGTGGTGGTGGTGCGCACCGAGCACCACACCAATTTCGAGGCAGAAACTGAAGAAGCGCACGCAGACCTCGGGCTGCGCGCAGGGCACGGCGTTCGGCGATCTGCTGGAAGCCGTCGAAAGCGTGGCGCTGCCGAAGGCGGAATTGCGCACCTCCTGGCTCTACCAGATGACGCACGCGATCAACACCATGCCCTCGCTCTATCTGGAAGCCGGCGCGATCCATGGCTGCGTGCTGTGCAAGGAAGGCACGCCCGTCTGCTACACCGAGGACGTCGGCCGCCACAACGCCGTCGACAAGATCGCGGGCTGGATCTATCGCCACGGCGTCGATCCCGCCGACAAGATCCTCTACACCACGGGCCGGCTCACCTCCGAGATGGTGATCAAGACGGTGCGGATGGGAATTCCCATCCTCGTCTCGCGCTCCGGCTTCACCGCATGGGGCGTCGAACTGGCGCGGCAGGTCGGGCTGACGCTGGTCGGCCGCACGCGCGGCAAACGCTTCATCGCGCTGTCCGGACAGGAGCGCATCGTGTTCGACCAGAACCTCGACTATGTCGAGGAAGAATCCGCGCGGCACAAGCGCAAGGGCGAAAGCGTGACGACTGACGCGACGCCAAGAGGCGCGCTGGACATTCCCGGCGTGCTGCTCGCCGGCGGCCTGGCGCGGCGGATGGGCGGCGGCGACAAGCCGATGCGCACGATCGCCGGCCGCACCATCCTCGATCGCGTGATCGCGCGGCTAACGCCGCAATGCGACGGGCTCATCCTCAACGCCAATGGCGATCCCGCGCGCTTTGCGGCGTTCGGCTTGCCGGTCATTGCGGACGGCGTCGCCGATTTTCCCGGACCGCTCGCCGGCATCCTGGCGGCGCTGGATTGGGCTGCGGCCAACCGGCCCGATGTATAGCTCGTGCTGAGCGCCGCGGCCGACTGCCCGTTCCTGCCGCGCGATCTGGTTGTCGCGCCTGCATGCAGCGCGCTCGAAGCGAGAATGCGCGAGCTCGCCGTCGCCGCCTCCGACGGCCAGTCGCATCCGGTGATCGGACTGTGGAGCGTCGCGCTTGCGCGAACAACTGCGCCACGCGCTTGTCGTCGAAGACGTCAGGAAGATCGACCGCTGGACCGCGCGCTTACAGGCTCGCCACCGTGACATGGCCGACAACACCGCTCGATCCGTTCTTCAACGCCAACACCATGGACGACATTGCGGAAGCCGACCGGCTGGCGGCACTGGATGCTGAGGCTGAGCGTCGCGCCCAATTCAGCGCTTCTTCGCTTGCCGGGCAGCGACCGGTCTCGGCGTCGACGCTGTCTGAGAAACTCCTGCAACGGTGCTGACCGATCCCGGAGCTGGACGCGACATAACCGGGAAGCGCGGCAACTGCCTTGTGAAATTCGCTGCCCTTCATAACGCCGAGCACGCGCTGCATCGGCTCGGTCTCCGAGAAACGCCCGGCGGCAGACGAAGAAATAATCCTCGGTCAGAAGCCGGATGAAATCGAGTCTCCGAACTGCCGCGGCGGCGGCCTCGACGCCGAAACTCGACATCGGCCATAGCTCGCTCGCCACATAGGCGGCCACCGCGGCGTGGGTGAATTCCATTTGCTGGGCACCGTTGATGCTGGCCTCGTCGATTCCGTTCAGGGCCGAGCAACTGGTCGAACAGCAGGCGTGTGCCGGAATCATGATCGCGGTTGACGAAGCGCGCCTTGCGATCGACGATGTCCTTCAGCGACGTGATCTTGAGCGGATTGCCGCGCTTGACCATCAGTCCCATCTCGCGCGTCACGAAATGGATCACGCGGTCTTCGCGCGGATCGAGCCATTCCCGGCAGGCCTGAACGCTTTGCGCAGCGCAGCTCGCCGCGCGGCAGATGCATCGCCGGAGAGATCGCAGGCGCCCTGCGCCAGCGACACCAGCGAATTCTGATTGCTGACATAAGCGCAGATCGACGCCGATGCCGGGTTCGCGGTCCGAGCAACTCGCGCAGCTTTGAAACCGCAAAGCCGTGGCTGGCGTGGACGCGGATCACCGACGGGCGCTGGTGCAGGAATCGGTTTGATCTCCGTTGCGAGTTCCTGCGACGGTTTTCCAGCTGCGGGCCGAGGCGCGCCTGCATGCTGCCGCCCGGCCCACGCCAGCTTCTCGCCGAAGGCCGTCAGCGTCGTCCCCTTGCCGCGCTGGGTTTCGACCAGCGCCGCCGAAGAAGTCGGACCATTGCTCGACCAGATTCCAGACGTGGCGGTAGGAGAGGCTGGCGTCGGCCGCGGCGCTGGTGAGCTTTGCCGGTCTTTCGGATCTCGTTCAGGATTCCGAGCATCACCACGATCGTCTGCGGGCTGCCCTCGCTTCCGGAATACTGCCAGACGGTTTCGATCTCGATGTTGCAGCATCGGCCACCTGATTATGAAATTCAGACTTCATATATACGCACGGTGCTCATGAGCGCAAGTCATATCATATTTACTAGCAGCATATTTCTCTCCCAAGATTAAAGAGCAACAAACGGAGGAAATATGATGTCAATTGCATATGACTATTCACGCGAGGCCGTGGCTCCGGTTGCCACCTCAAGCCCCGCGTTGCTGCTGATCGACGGTCGGCAGGTTCCCGTCCGCTCCGGACGCAGCTTCAAGACCCTCAATCCCGCCACCGAGCGGGTCATCGCCACGGTTGCAGAGGGCAACGAGGCCGATGTCGACTCGCGCGGTCGCCGCCGCGGCGAGCCTTCGAAGGTCCGTGGCGGACCATGCGGCGCGTCGGAACGCGGGCAAATCCTGCTCCGCCTCGTCGAGCTTGATGAAGCGGCACGCCGATGAGAATCACGGCCCTGGAAAGCCTCGACGCCGGCAAGCCGATCGCCGGCGTGCTGCGGCAGGACTTTCCGGCCGCCATCGACACCTTGACCTATTACGCCGGCTGGGCCGACAAGATCAGCGGCGAAGTCGTCTCCACGCGCGATGACGCGCTCACCTACACGATGCGCGAGCCGGTCGGCGTCGTCGCCGTCATCGTTCCCTGGAATTTTCCGCTGATGATCGGCATGTGGAAGCTCGCGCCGGCGCTGGCCTGCGGCTGCACCATCGTGATGAAACCGGCCGAACTGACCTCGCTTCGCACCTGCGGATCGGCGAACTGGCGCTCGAGGCGGGCTTGCCTCCGGGCGTGCTCAACATCGTCACCGGTCCCGGCCGCGTGGTCGGCGACGCCCTCGTCACTCATCCGGATGTGGACAAGGTGACGTTCACGGGATCGCCCGGCGTCGGCCGCGGAATCCTGCGCGGCGCAGCCGGCAATTTCAAACGAGTGTCGCTCGAACTCGGCGGCAAGTCCGCCAACGTCATCTTCGACGATGCCGATATCGAGGCGGCGCAGCCAGGGCGGCCGCGTCCGGCATCTTCTTCAACGCCGAGGCAGGTCTGCTCCGGCGGGTTCGCTGCGTGCTCGCGCATGAGAGGTCTATGACGAGGTGGTCGAGCGGCTGACGCAGCGCGCCCGGTCCATCCGCATCGGCGATCCCGGCCGACCGCGCCACCGCGCTCGGCCCGGTGATCTCCGAAAGCAGATGAAGAGCATCCTCGACTACGTCGATATCGGCGAGCGCGAAGGCGCGCTGCTGACGACCGGCGGCAAGCGCGTCGGCGATCGCGGCTATTTCATCAGCCCCGCGGTGTTCTGCCAACGTGCAACACGAGATGCGCATCTCCGCAGGGAGGAGATCTTCGGCCCGGTCGTCAGCGTCATCAAATTCCGCGGACGAGGCCGACGCGCTGCGGATCGCCAACGGCACGGCCTATAGCCTTGCCGCCGGCGTCTGGAGCCGCGACATCGGGCGCGTGCAGCGCTTTGCCAGGAAAGCCAAGACCGGCACCGTCTGGATCAACACCTATGGCCATACCGATGTGCGGTTGCCATGGGGCGGCGTACGCGATTCCGGCTTCGGCCGCGAACACGGCACCGTGGCGCTCGAGAATTTCACCGAGCCCAAGGCGGTCTGGATGAACCTGAACGTCAGTGGTGTGACGCGCGTCTCTTTCCAGGGAACTCTGGGACGATCCGAAGATCGGCAAGTTTCTGCAGGAAGCTGGCTTTGCCCGGATGATGCGCGCAAACATCCTGCCAAAGCAGCAGGATTATATCGCTCTTTTCGCTGCGGCCAAAAGCGGCTGGATGAGCGCACCGAAGCCTTCAACCGTGAAATGACGATGCGCCATGGCTACTGCCATGCCGTGCCTTTCTGGTCATCGACCACACGATCTGGGACGGCGAACACGGTGCGTTCCCGTATGCCCAGATGAACCTCATAGGGTTCGATGAGTGGAACGTACTCATGCTGGCGGCGGATGTACGTACCAAGGAGGCCTGTGACCTGGCAGGCCATCCCGGCGCCGTGCCGGCGGTTACGGAAGTCATGACCAAGCGCGTGATCGACTGGAAGCATCGCCATGACATCGCGCTGGAAGCATACGGAATGACAGCTACGGGCGACCAGGGAATCATCCAGGGCATCACCCGAGAGCAATACGAGGCCGAGCACGACACCCTGCGCAGGGAGATCGTCGACAATGTCGGCTGGATGAAGCCGCGGATCATCAGCGAGCTATTGCGCGTCCAGGGTTGAGCGAAACCTACGCCGCCAGCGGCACCGATCCAGGCATCGTAACCGTAAACCCAGTCGGTATCGGTCCTTGCCGCTGAGCCAGGTATTGGCGCGCGAGGTCTGCTGGATCGCGCGCCGTGCGCGCCTTGCGCGTCGCCTCGAAACGGCGAAACGCATTGCGCAACGCCATCGCGCTCGACGCCGTCGAGGCAGCGCGACAAGCACCGCGGCATCCTCGATCGCCATCGCCGCGCCTTGCGCCATGTAGGGCGTCATCGGATGGCAGGCGTCGCCGAGCAGCGTCACGTTGCGCATCCGTCCAGCGCGCCAGCGAATTGCGATCGACGATCGCCCATTTGTGCACATCGGGGCACGCGGCCAGCACCTGTTCGACCTGGCGGTCGAAGCCTGCGAACGCCTTGCGCAATTCCCGGACGTCGCCCTTCGCCGACCATGACTCGATGCGGAAATCCGGCTCCGGCTGGCTGGTGACGAGGTAGATCTCGCTGCGGTCCGGCTTGACGTAGTAGATGACGATGTGGCGGTCCTCGCCCCACCATTTGGTGCAATCGTCGATCTTTTCGCCGTCCGAGCAGCGCGGCGGGATAGGTGGTGCGGTAGGCGATCCGCCCGGTGAAATTCACCGGCGAAGCGCCGAACAGAATATCTCGCACGACGGAATGAACGCCATCGGCGCCGATCACGGCATCGGCGGTCACGCTTGCGCCGTTGGCAAATGTCAGCCGAACGCCATCGCCGGTCTCATCCAGCCCGACCAGCTTGTGGCTGAGCCTGACGCATTCGTCGGGAACGGCGCTGGCGAGCGCCGCATGCAGATCGCCGCGATGCGCCAGCAGATAGGGCGCGCCGAATTTCTGCTTCGGCGCTCTCGCCAAAGATCATGTCGAATTTGACTTCGCCGGTGCGCCAGTCGCGGTTGTTCCAGGAGCGCGGATAGAACGACTGCCGCGCAATCGTCGATTCCAGCCCCAGCCCGCGCAGCACCTTCATGGCGTTGCAGCCGATCTGGATGCCGGCGCCGATCCGCGCGAACTGCGTCGCCTGTTCGTACACGGTGACGTCGATGCCGACCCGCCGCAGCGCCGCGGCGGCGTCGCGAGCCCACCCATGCCGGCGCCGACGATCGCAATCGATAGCGGTCGTGCCATTCCCGTCCCTGCCCGAGCCGTTTCTGTTGACGGCTTCTACATATCGTGCGTCAGGCCGGCCGAAATCCCGCCTGCTCCAGCGCCGCGCGGCCCTCGCTCCGACGCCAGCGCGTCGAGAAACGCCTGCACCGCCGGCGCGCTGCTTGCGCGCTGTCACCAGCGCAAAATCATAATGCTCTTCGGCAAGCGGAATGAAACCCAGGCTCGACGCATGCGCGACCGGCGCAATGGTCATGCCCCAGTCGGCGCGGTGCTGCGCCACCGCGGCCGCGACCGCATTGTGCGAGCGCGGCTGATTCCAGTAGCCGTCCGGGCGCGCGCCGCCGAGCAGCCGGTCGATCAGGATGCGCGTGCCCGCGCCCTGGTTGCGGTTGACCATGATGCAGGCGGGATCGGCGAGCGCCGCACGCACCGCGTCCTCGCGCGCTCAAACCTTCGAAGCGCGCGATCGCCCTTGCGGAACACGATGCCCTGCATGCGCCGCCAGCCCGGCACCAGTTCGAGCCCGTCGCTGAGATAACGGCGTGTTGTAGGTCTCGGTCTTCTCGTCGAACAGATGGATCGGCGCGAAATCGCATTCGCCGCGCTTGGCCGCCGCGAGCCCGCCGAGGCTGCCGACCGCGATCGAGCGCACGACGAGCCCGGCACGCGCCAGCGGCGCGGTGACGAGATCGAGCCCGGTGCAGTGGCTGCCGACGATGACGAGATCCGGCACCCGCACATGCGGCGTGAACAGCGTCACCTCGGCCTCGGCTGCCGGCCGGCATCTGGTCGGCCAGCGCATCGATCCGCAGAAAACCGTCGGCCTGCGCAAACGAGGTGATGGCGCCGGAGCCCTTGCCGGTCGGGATAGGCGATCAGTCCGTCCGACGCCCTCGACCAGCGACACCATGACGAATTCGGTGCGGCCGAGTTCGGAGGCGATCCGCACCGGCACGCTGCGCGGTGACCTTGGCGTCCGAACGCGGCGGCAGGCCCGCCATGCGCCGCAGCACCGGCACGATCATGTCGTGGAAGGTGAACATCGCCGAGGTCGGAAATCCCGGCAGGATCACGACCGGCTTGCCGTCGCAGACCGCGAGGCACAGCGGCTTGCCCGGCTTCAGCGCGACGCCATGCGCGATGATGCCGGGCTTGCCGAGCCGGCGCGATGATGCGGTGGGAGACGTCGCCCGCGCCTTTCGACGTGCCGCCCGACAGCACCAGCATGTCGCTGGTCTCCAGCGCCTCGCGCATCGCGGCTTCGAGCTGCGCCTCGTCGTCGGCGATGGCGCCGAGAAACATCGCCTCGCCGCCGTTCTCCGATGATCGCCGCGGTGACGATCGCGCCGTTGGTGTCGTAGATCGCGGCCGGGCGCAGCGGCTGGCCCGGCTGCACCAGTTCGTCGCCGGTGGAGATGATGGCGACGCGCGGCCGGCGCGCGACGGAGACCTGCGCGATGCCGCAGGCCGCCAGCATGCCGATCTCGCGCGAGCCGATGATGGTGCCGGCGCGCAGCAGCGCCTCGCCGCGCGCGATGTCGGAGCCGGCATAGGAGACGAATTGCCCGGGCGAAGCGGCGCGGCGGATCTCGATCGCGCGATGGCCCGCCGGCTGGGTGTGCTCGACCATCACGATGGCGTCGGCGCCGCGCGGCACCGGACCGCCGGTCGCGATCGACGTGGCCGTGCCCGACAACACCGGCCGCGTCGGCGCGGTGCCGCAGGCGATCACCTCGTCGTTCAGCATCACGCGGACCGGCGTGCGCTTCGCCGGCCGAGGCGAGATCGGCGGAACGCACCGCAAAGCCGTCGACATTGGAGCGGTCGAACGGCGGCACGTCGATCGGCGCCACCACGTCCTCGGCCAGCGCGCAGCCGAGCGCGTCCGCAAGCGGCCGCTGCTCGCCCGGCACCGCGCGCGGAAACAAGCGCGGCCTCGAAACGCGCCAGCGCATCCTCGCGCGACAGGATGGTCAGGAACTGGTCCTGATCGACGCTGTCGCGGTCTTTCGGCGAGGGCGTATTGGTCATTCCGGAACTCATATCATTCCCGCAACATATAGGCATCGACCGGCGTGCCCGCCGCAAACCCTTCCGAGCCGCCGGGCACCGCGAGCCAGGCTTCGGCGCGGGCGATCGCGTCGAGCGACAATTCGCCCGACCGCCAGCGTGCATCCAGGCGCCCTGCTTTCGCTCCAGCAGCACGATCTCGGCGATGCCGACGCCGGATGCAATCTTGCGCGCCAGCGGCAAGATTGAGCGTCTTGCGCGGCCGGCGGCCCGGACAGGCGATCGAGCACGGGAAGCGCCAGCGTCCACCATGCCGCAAAGGCCTGATCCGGCGCGCCCGGCAGCACCACGACCGGCGTCTTGCCGACGCGGCCGACGGCCGAGGTGCGGCCGGGCTGCAGGGCGATGCCGTGGGCGATAACTTCGCCGCGCGCGGCCAATGCCGTCACCGCCGCATCGGTGCGGCCGACGCCGCTGCCGCCGACGATCAGGAGCAGATCGCATGCGCCGTCACCGAGCGCCGCCGCAATCGATGCGGCATCGCGCCCGGCGGCCGTGACGCAGATGACGTCGGCGCCGGCGGCTCGCGCGCTCTCCGCGATCAGATCCGCCGTCACCGCTGCCGCCGGGGATATTGACGATGCGCAGCCGCGGACGGCGCACCTTCAGTCGCTCCAGTCCGGCCGCGCGCGCGATCAGGAGATCGCGCGGCAGCACGCGCCGCCCGGCCTCGACGACAGCGCTGCCAGCGGCGATATCGCCGCCGGCCCGGCGCAACGCCCTGCCCCGGGATCGCTTCCGCCAGCACCTGCGGCAGCGGACCGGACATGATCGACGGAATCGGAATCGAGCACGCAGTCGCAAGCCTCGCGGCATGGCGTCGCCGGCTTCGACCCAGACCGGCGACGCCGCCAACGGCAGCGGCGAATAGGAGGACGCGCCGACGAGATCGCGCGCGCGGAACGCGTAGCCGTCGCGCGGCGGCGACGTCGCGCGGCGGATAGCGCGTGCAAGCGGCGGCATCTCGGCCGCGATGCAACGCAGCGCTTCCGCAAGCGGCAGTTCGACCGGCGCAACCGGTTCCGACGCCGTTCAGCAGGCGCGTGCGAGCGCCATATCGAGCGGCGTCAGCGAAGTCGGCAGGCGCTGGGGCGAGGTCATGGCCCGGCTATGCCCTGAATCGGGCCGGAAATAAACAGAACCGGATACCGCTCGCGGTCAGCCCCTCCATTCGGCCGCACGTTGACGCCGGCCGCAAAATAGTTGCAAATGAGACCAATTGGCGGAGCAAACCGCCGCGAAGAGCACCAACGGCCAACGTGCCGATCCAGAGGGAGAAGACAGGATGTTCGCCAGGAACCTATCCAGGCTTGGCAGCGCTCGCGGCCGCGATGCTGGCGTCGACCAGCCGCGCTCGCGCAGGTTTCCGACGACGTGGTCAAGATCGGCGTCCTCACCGACATGAACGGTCCGGCGTCGACGCCGACCGGCCAGGGCTCGGTCACCGCCGCGCAAATGGCGATCGACGATTTCGGCGGCAAGGTGCTGGGCAAGCCGATCAGCATCATCGTCGGCGACCATCAGCTCAAGCCTGATATCGGCGGCGGCATCGCGCGGCGCTGGTACGATGTCGATCAGGTCGATCTGATCGTCGACGTTCCGGTGTCGGCGGTCGGCCTTGCGGTGCAAAACATCGCCAACGAAAAGAAGAAGCTGTTCATCACGCATTCGACGCTCGGCCGCGGATTTCCACGGCAAGTTCTGCTCGCCCTACGCGATGCAGTGGGTGATCGACACCCGTTCGCTCGCGCGTCGGCACCGCGCAGGCCGTGGTCGAAGCGCGGCGGCGACAGCTGGTTCTTCATCACCGACGACTATGCGTTCGGCCACTCGCTCGAACGCGACGCTTCCTCCGTCGTCACCGCCAATGGCGGCAAGGTGCTGGGTTCGGTGCGGCCGCCGCTTGCGACGCCTGATCTGTCGTCCTTCGTGCTGCAGGCGCAGGCCTCCAAGGCCAAGATCATCGGCATCGCCGCAGGTCCGCCCAACAACATGAACGAGATCAAGACCGCCGCGCGAGTTCGGCGTCCTCAAGGGCGGCCAGCAGATGGCGGCATTGCTGGCGCTGATCACCGACATTCATTCGCTGGGCTTGCCGGCGGCGCAGGGCCTGTTGCTGACGACGTCGTTCTACTGGGACATGGACGACAAGACCCGCGAATGGTCGAAGCCGCTATTTCGCCAAGATGAACCGGATGCCGACGATGTGGCAGGCCGGCGTCTATTCCTCGGTCATGCACTATCTCAACGCCATCAAGGGAGACCGGCACCGACGAGCCGCTCAAGGTGGCGGCGAAGATGCGCGAAAAGCCGATCGAGGATTTCTTCTCCCGCAACGGCAAGCTGCGCGAGGACAATCTGATGGTGCATGACCTGATGGCTGGTGCAGGTCAAGAAGCCGGAAGAATCGAAATATCCGTGGGACTATTACACGATCCTCGCCAAGATCCCCGGCGATGAAGCGTTCGGCCCGCCCGGATCCGGCCTGTGCGATGGTGAAGAAAGTGACTGCTTAGGCCGTCATTCCGGGCGCGCATGCGCGAACTATGGTGCGCAATTGCGCACCTGAGTATCATCGAGATTCGGTGGTCTGGTCCCGCGTATCGTCCCGGAATGACCGTCGCCGATAAGCGCCTATCGGCGACGCTCACTTCACCACGCCGATCTCGCGAAAGTATTTCATCACGCCGGGATGGATCAGCGCCGCATTCGGCGCGGCCGCAACCGTGTTCGCCGCCGTGGTCTCGCAGGCCTGCGGCAGCTTCTTGCACAGCGCCGCTTCAGCTCCGTGCAGCGTACGCGCCAGCCGGTAGGCGACGTCGTCGGGCAGGCTTTCGCGCGCGAGCACAAAACTCCATGAGCCGACGGAATCAATGGCCGCCGGTCTGGTTGGGATAGCTGTTGGCCGGGACCGTCAGCGGTTTCAGAAAGGTGTGCTTGGCGCGGATGCGCGCGATCTCGCCGGCGTCCGGCGCGATGAACCGGGCGCCGCCGGGCGCCTGCACCATCGCGGCAAATCCAGGCCAGCCGACGCCGGCGCCCCACAGCGCCGCCGCGCGGCCGTCCTGCACCATGGCGGGGCCGTCGCCGGCGCGATCGAGATAGATCGACTTGAAGTCCTCGTCCTGCTTCAGCCCGATGCCGTCGAGCATGTAGCGCGACAGGATCGGCAGGCCCGAGCCCTTGGCCCCGAACGCGACCGGCTGGCCGACGAGATCCCTGATCGTCTTGTAGGGACTGTCGGCGCGCACCACGAACATGCCGGGGCTGGAATACATCGCGGTGAGGATCTTTCAGCTTCGTCGCCGCCCGCCCGATGCCCATGAAGGCTTCGTAGGAAGGCTCGCCCGCCACCAACGCGATGTCGAGCTGATCGCTTTCCAGCAGCGGAATGTTCTCGTTGGAGCCCTTGGTGTTGCGCGGCTCGATCGAAAGCCCGGGATCGGCGGCGTTCATGATTTCGGCGAATGCATTGCCGTAGACCGGGAAGCCGCCGCCCGGCGTCGCCGTTCCCAAGCTGATCGTGGTTTTGGTAATGGCCTTGCCTCCATCCTGCGCCGCAGCGCCCCCGCCAATAGAAGGAGACCGGCACAGGCAATCCGAGCGAGTTTCATTATTGGCCTCAAGCGTTCCCTGGCGAAAGACGCGGGGATTTGTAGGCAACCGCGGAGGGTTATGAAAGCCTGTTCTCGGTCCAGAACCCGGCATTGCCGTATCGCTGTCATGCCTGTAAACGATGCCAGCACCGTTGCCGGCCGATCCTTCGGCCGCTCGCGGCGGGGCCTGTAGCTCAATGGTTAGAGCCGGCCGCTCATAACGGTCTGGTTGCAGGTTCGAGTCCTGCCGGGCCCACCAGTGAAATCAGCAGCTTATTAAGCCTGATTTCGCCGTAGCGGGATCACCGCACCAGAAACCGCACCAGATACGTGCGCTTTTCGTTCGCTGGCCGGTTCACGCATGGCGATCTTCTCGACTGCATCCGACAAATAGTCAGGGTGATGGTGTCCGTAGGTGTTGAGCAGGACCTCGAGCGACATTCCGAGATAACCGGCTGCCTGCCATGGATCTGCGCCCCTTCTGCATCAGCCACGTCGCCGCTGTGTGTCGCAACGTGTGAGGGATATCCAGGACCAAGCCCTGCGAGCCTAACGGCACTCTTGAATGCCGTCTTGACTGAGGTCACCGGCTTGGCCGTTGAACTCGACAAAGTGCTTCGCCTCTGGATCAATCCGGTGCCAGCGCCGCAGGTGCGCAAGCAAGCGCAAGGGGATCGGGACCGTCGGCTGCCGCTTGTTGGTTTTCGCGCTACCCTGCTTTCAGGCGGTAGTAGCGTACCGCGCTCGAGGTCGACATAAGACCGACCGAGCGCTGGAATCGGAGATGCAGGCCGCGATGGCTCCCGCGCGCGTTCCACTATAGATTCCTAACAAAATAAAGCGAGCAAGATGTCGGAGCGGACGCTTGGCTCGTCGGAGCCTTCACATCCTCCGTCCGCTGACGCGACTTCTTTTGCATTTCGCGATAACGCCAGCAGGTCCAGATCAGTTTGGCTGCATCGCTGCGCGTCAGCCACTTGTCGCGTGGCTCGCCCTTCTCCGGCAGCGAAATCTTGACGATTTCCCGATGATATCCTTCGGCTGCATGGTGGCCTATAGCAGCACGTAGATCCTCCAGATCCCGGCGAGCGCCACCTTTGTTGCGGCGTTTCTTAGTGTAAGAGCGACAGGCCTCGCCGTTTACTTCGCCAAGCATCTTTGCGCCCCACCAGTCGTTCAATCGCTCGATCCGCTTCTTGAACTTGCGTATAGCGGGAATGGTATCTTCGCTTTCGCTATCGACGTTGAAGCGACTGCGTAGCTTATCAAGCTGAGCATCCAGGTAGATCGAGAGCACGTCCGCGATCGGGATATCGTCTATGTGGCGCACTCGCCGCTTCGGCGTGTATTTGGCCGCTATGTAATCCTCAGCTTTGCTTTCCGCGGCCGCAATCTCATCTGCAGCGCAGCCTGTGCTGACATCCCGACCGTTGTCTCTGATGATCAGGTTGCTTGGTGGGTGATGTTTCCGCTCTTGTCTCGGCGGGCGGCCTTAAGCTGGAGTCTGGCGCCCTTGCTTCGTCGCGGCATAGCTCTCGCATCCGTTCAATGTGAGCCAGCGTAGTAAATTCCTTGCCGGCAATCTTCTCAATAACTAATCGGCTGCGATCGCGCTCACGCCGTAGGCCTGCGACCGTCATTCCTCCCATAGGAAATGCGATCTTCACGGCATCAGCAAGGCGAAGCGGCGTGTTGGGAGTAATTTCAGGTTGCGTTCGATTTAGCATCGACGCTTTTCAGTTGTTGTGGAACGGGCTCACAGGTGCAGTCCAGCCACCATTGCAAAGGCCAACCTCCGAATAAAGCCAACACCCTCCTTAGTCGCACGATTGAGCGCGTACTCGCGCTCCCGAGTAGAAGAGCGTAGCAGTCCGGGGAGTCAGCGAAAGCTGCTCGCTGATTCTCGCCAGGTTCTAAGCTGGTGTTCGAAAGATTTGCCCCGGATGAGGCGAAGGCGTTGTCACTGTCTTCGTGAGGACTCCAGAGGACCGTCATGCGGGCTGCAGAACAGAAAGACACAAAGCAACGCACGGCCGCTTTGCGCGCCACAAGAGCAGCCATTCCTAACCGTTCATTCCGCAGATCGGCGGCGAGAGAGAAAAGGCGAGGGCCACTTCCCCATCAGCTGCTGGCATTTTAGCTGGTATGTTGGCTGCCTTGGTCCGAGCAGCCTCCCAAAAGTCACAATTACTTTAAATTCTGATCGCACTCAACCTTTAGTGGTGCAAACTTCCAATTGAGGCAATAATGGTCAGCGAGCATAAATCAATAGAAAACTCAGTCTTATTCGAGCGTCCGCCGTCGATCTGCAGCATCTTCGATACGCTGCTGCAGCAGCGGATCACGGCAGCTTTCGGCGCGCGGCCGAAGTATTGCTGCTTCGGCAATCCACGCTCAGCCGTTGCATCAGTCAACTCGAACATTCACTCGGCATGACCATCTTCGAGCGGTCTAGCGGCGGGGTGCAAGCAACGACGGCTGGTCGCCATTTTCTCCGAACTGCTCGATCAATTTTGGAGCAGATGGATTCGCTGGTGGACAGCACGCACCACGCCGGCTGCGGCGAAGCGGGGCGGCTGTCTGTTGGCTTCTATCACATCGATCTCAGCCGGGAATTTACGGGCAACGCTGGTGGACTACCAAAAGCGGTTCTCTCAAATGACATCTGCCTCAAGAAAGTTCGCGGATGCGTCTGATAACTGCGCTTCGCAATGGCGCGCTCGATATCGCAATCGTCACGAGCGAACAGCCGTTGCTCGGAAATCAGAGCATGCCGCTTTGGAGCGAGCGCATTTTGTTGGCGTTGCTTGAAGGACATTCGTTGGCAGGTAAAGACGTCGTGTATTGGACCGACCTCCGCGGCGAGACGGTGCTGCTCAGTCAATATGATCCTGGCCGCGAGCTTGAGGATCTTCTGATGTCAAAGCTCGTCTCGCCCGAAGACCGACCTAAAATTGCTCGCCACGATGTGAGCCGCGGCATTGTCAAGAGTCTAATCGCAGCCGGCTTTGGCGTCGGTCTGGTAACCGGGATCCGACATCGGCGCGAACTTCTCGGGCCTGACCTATCGCGAACTCCGCGACGGAACTGGGCCGAGCCGGGTAGGCTTTTCAGCACATTGGAGATCGGACAATGACAATCCGGCACTAGCAAATTTCCTGAAGCTATTGGGAGAGCGCTATCCACTGCCACTTGATCGCGTTTGAGTTGCGCGACGGATTTTCGCGAATGCGCGATCCGTTGCAATAAACCGCGCCAACATCAGCGCAATCAGCTTTGTTGGTTCGGTGATCCTACGCCCGGTTTCGCGGCCCAGCACTTCGGCGTAAGCAAGCAGTTCACGATGCACAGCCGCGGGGAGTTCAACAGTCAGCTTCACCGACTTATCTTCTGCGATGGGCGCCGAGTTTAAGTTTTGCCATGTCTACTGCCCTAACCTTTGTAAGGCTCGAGCACCAAATCGCGGTTGACGATCACGCGCACCGGGAAACCGGCCGGATTGTCAGCGTCGGCTGAATATTGAGATTCCGCTGAACGACTTTCTGTCCGGTTTGGTTCAGGCTATCGCTGGATCCTCGACGGAGCGCCGTGATGACATCACTATTGCTGCCGGTACCGAGGTGGTTCCAAGATTCACTGCCAACGCCGAGCAGCGTCGACAGGAGCGCCGCCTTGAACAGGGCGACCCAATCGATTGTCGACCTCGTCCTCGAGACCGGAAAAGCCTGATGTATCGGCGCCAGGCTGACGCTCCAGCACGATTGAGCGACCGTTCGGCATGATCAGGCGGGTCCAGACCAGCAGACGCGCGACTGGCCGAAGGCGACCTGGCTATCGTAGATGCCGATCCAGTCGTGCTCCCTGCGGGATCAAGGAGAAAGCGGCCGGTTGGCGAGTCGTGAACATTTTCGGTCACCTGGGCGGCGATCTGGCCCGGCAGGTCGGACCGGATGCCCGTAACGAGCGATGCCGGGATTATGTTGCCCGCTTGCACCACGTAGGATGACGCCAGCGCGGCGATCGGTCCGGGCTTGTCGTTCGACGATCGGCTAGAGGCGTTGACGAAGGCAAGTTTGCGGTCCTGGCCATTCTGCGCGAACGGTCTCATCAGCCGGTGGATTGAGCCGGTTGGCCTGGATGGCTGGACGTAGCGGCACCTCGGTGGAGGCGGATTGGGCTGATGGCAACGCCAGCTCGCGGATACCGGTGGACGCAGACGGCTTGCTCAAGCGCGCCGCTTCGACTTCCTGACCGATGCGCTTGTTGCTCCGCGTCGATGGCAGACACTGTCGCCGAAGGCGCGTTTTGCGCGTTCAAGATCGGACGGCCGAGATCGCCGGGCAGCGCCGGTCCAAGCGGTAGGGCTCTGGCGAGGTACACCGGCATAGTCTCCTGGGAAGACTGGTAAGGCCGTCGGCGACATTGCGATGGTCGGTCGTGTAGAGTTCGGCTGGCGCCGTCGAGTGGGAACGGTTGTTCTGCAAGGCCCATATCGCTGCACCGAAGATTGCAAGTGGTCCGACCGCTGCGCATTCCGGCCAAAACTCTGCGCGAGAGCCTTGTGACGCGTGGGTGCTCGGCGCGCAACCGCATCGAAGGCCACCGGTTTGGTTCATTGTCATCTCCCGGTTCGAATGTCGGGTTCCGGCTCCATACTCACCGCGCTCCTCCCGTCGGTGCGGGTGATGCGGACGGTCTGCTGATGTTCACCGCCCATCCGCAGCTCTGCCGCGGCGAACAGGCGGTCGACGATGTAATAGTTCTGCCGCACCCGATAATTGACAAGTTGACCGTCACCCTCGGGACCGACGACGAACAGCGGCGGTGCTTCGCCTTGGGCGATGCCGCTGGGCATCTCGATACGTAGACTTTGGATCCGTCATCGAATGCGGAAACCGGACGCCAGGGCGGATTGTCACCCTCGATCGCGTAGCGGAAGCGTAATCGTGAGATATCGACGCCGGTCATGATCGGTGTCGCGGCCTCAGCGCTCGCATTCTGGCGGCGCAACGCGATGAGCTGATCCTGCGGATATTGCCAGGATACCGAGGCCATGTAGGTCTTTTCAGCGGAACGCAGTTCAGGAGATAGGTGCGACGATCGGTATTGATGACGAGATTGGAGACAAGATCCGGGCCGCGTGGGTTTGACCAGGATGTGGACGCGTTTGGTGGGTCCGGTTCCGCTTTCGGTATCGCCGATGATCCATCGCACGGTGTCACCGGCGGCAACCGGTCCAGAGCCAACGAGCTGCTCGCCCTCCTGCAGGGCGACGTCGGTCACCTGCCCCGGTGCGGCATCAGACCTGATAAAGCGCGCCCGGCGAGAACGGATGGACTTGCACGGCATTGATGTAACCACTGCGGGTCGGCTGGATGCGTGCCGCGGCATTGGCCTTTTCAACACGTGTGCGGGGATCGCCGGGCTCCGGCTTCGGACGCGTGCCAGTGTAGCGGACTTGAGCTGGCCGGGAAGCGGTAATGAATTTGGCACCTCGACCACCTCAACCGGCTTCGGCGGGTCGGCGCAGTTGCACGCGCCGGCTCCGCGTCGTCGTAAGAGATTTCCGGCGGCGGCTTAGCGGAATGGTGCAGCCGGCAGAGCGTGGACGCGGAAAGAAACAGCATCGGCAATGCGGCTTTACTGAGACAGGACGTTCTCATTGCCCCAACTCCTTCAGACCAGTTGATGGCGTTGACGTGAGACCCCGAGCGGATTCTTGCGCAGGCGATCGGCATCGCGCGGCGTGCGCGATCACGACGGTGAGGATCGCGGTCCAGCGCTCGGTCGCGCTCAGAGCTGCCATTCTCGTAAACCCGCTGAATCCAGGCGACGCGGAAGCGAGTTCGGCGACGCGCGGATGACGCTGGAGACCTCGACCGGAGAATCTGGAGCTTGCCGCAGATTGGCAAAGGGATCGTTGCTGCGCGCGTAGTCGTTGAGCGCGGCGGCACCCCGATCGGTGGTGAAGTCATAGGCCCGCAGCCAGTTTTGGCGTAGCACGATGCCGCATCGCGCCGACAGTCCGCGTACATCTTCGATAAAGCGCGCGAGGTGGAAGGCGATCTGGGGATCGGTCGGCCGATAGCTTTGCTATCGGCTGGAGCCACGGCCTGCGCCTGACCGTGGCGATCGACCTGTACCACCCATGGCGTGACCGTGCCGCGCAGGGATTGCCAAACGAGGCCCGACGCGAGGCCGGCTGACAACAGCAGACAAGCCAAAAGCCATCAGCCGCCAATTGCTGGCTTGCACCCGCGCGCAGATCCGATGCGCTCGTCCCAGACTTGTGCCGTACCTTCTGATAGGGAGTTACGGGCGCAGTGTGCGGCCAGCAGCGCACGGAAAGATCGCTCGAACATCAGCGTTCACCTTGGGAGAGATCGACGGAAGCGCCACCGCCGCCACTGGTCGGCGGAGCGGACCGACCTGGCTTGCGGCAGATGCGCCGTGGCTCACGGCCTGCGAGCGTTTCATGCGCGTCGCCCAGGCCGGTGGCTCACCTGTAGCGCTCTGCCCGGCTTCCGATCCGTCGCGGCGGCGGATCGGCGAAACAGGCTCGGCAATGGTTGAAGCGCCGGATTGCGCCAGACCGGCAAATCCGCCTGCTCGGTAAGCTGTGGACGCGCCGGCAGTAGCGGACGCACCGCCCGCGCGGCACCAGCGAGCGCGCCGCCCGCGGCTCCTGCTCCCATGGCGGCACCGGCCGCTCCTGCGGCAACGATGCCGCCCGCAGCCAAGCCAGTCCCTACTACTGCGCCTGCACCGAGAGCTGCGGACCGCCGGAGACGATACCGTTGGCAATGCCAGGACCGAAGATACCAAGACCAAGCAGAGCTAGAGCCCGCGAGCACCAGCGACATGGCGTCTTCAATTGTCGGCTGGTTGCCGCCGAATCCGCGGTAGTGAACTGGGAAAACAGCGTCGAGCCGATGCCGACGATGACGGCAAGCACCAGCACCTTGACGCCCGGACGAGATCACGTTGCCAAGCACGCGCTCCGCGGCGAACGCCGTCTTGCCAAACAGGCCGAAGGGAATCAGCACGAAGCCGGCAAGCGTCGTCAGTTTGAATTCGATCAGGGTGACAAAGAGCTGGATCGCCAGGATGAAAGAAGCCAGCAGCACCACGATCCAGGCGAACAGCAGGACTGCGATCTGGACAGAAATTCTCGAAGAAGCTGATGTAGCCCATCAGGCCGGAGATCGAGTTGAGAATCGGACGGCCGGCGTCGATGCCGACTCTGCGCAATCACGTCCCGGGCTCAGGAGGTCTGCCGATGACAAGTCCGGTGCCGGATGCCTTGAGACCGAGCCCGGCAAAGCTCTCGAAGACAATACGAGCGAGATTGTTCCAGTTGCCGATGAGATAGGCGAAGACGCCGACGAAGCAGGGTCTTCTTGACGAGGCGCGGCGATGATGTCGTCGTCGGCCGCTCCAGCTCCAGAACAGTGCAGCAAGGGTGATGTCGATGGCAGCGAGCGTGGTGGCGACGGAACGCGACCTCACTGCTGAAGCAGCCCGAATCCGGAATCGATATAGCGGGTAAAAACCTCGAGAAACGGTGGCCGATGACGCCGGTGCCGCGCCAATCAGTAGGCCCTACCCAGGTCGTGTCCGAGCGGCGGTTTCTGATCTCCGTTCTTGACCGATCCGCCAGATGTCAGGGATCGCGACGACGGCGATTTAGTCGACAGGAAGAAGTTCTTGCGATTCTCCGCCCAGATGCGGCGGCACGATCTGAGCGCGGCGATATAGTCCGGCGTGATCGTTCGACATCGCGCAAGTTCGGTCACGAGCGCGTCCGCCGTCTCACGCTCCATTGGCGCGAGGATGATAGCCGCGTCCGCACCGTAGGCGTTCTGGATGGCGGCCACAGCGACCGACCGATACCGCAGAAGCAAGTGGCTGCGATCCAAACAGCCTGCGGAATGCTGGGAAATGAGGCATCAGTGGAACATCCGGACTGCTGTAGGCTGATAGCCAGGACCCGGCGCTGCAGGAACCGCCGCAATTGCTCCTCGCCCTGGTCCTGCGCTGAAGTGCGTTGCGCAGCCTCGAGGCTCACGGCGCGGCCTTGCGCCAGCCACGGCCGCGGTAAGATCCGCGAGCTGCTGGGCCTGCAGAGCGATCAGTTGATTGCCGGCTTGCGCCGCCTGCAACGCGCCGGTCGCCGACTGGCTCGAGGTGACAAGCGCCGACATCTGCACCGGTTGGTGTCGAGATTGCCGACGACGCCTGGCCTGCACCCTCAGCGCATCCTGCAGCGCCGCGACCGAGGTTCTGCCAGCGCGCTTGCGCGTTTGAGACCAGCGCCTGATGCCGTTGACTCGGCGTGATGCGGCGCGTAAGTGGTCGAGAAGGCGTGGTCGATCTGCTGGATATCGTAGGCAATGCGCTGCGCCTGGTTTAGAAGCTGCTGGGTGCGCTGGATCGACTGCTCGAAGCTGCTGCAACGACGAATACGGCAGGCTCGCGAGATTTCTGGCCTGATTGACCAGCATCTGGGCCTGGTTCTTGCAGCGAGGTGATCTGGTTGTTGATCTGCTGCAGCGCACGAGCGGCGGTCAGCACGTTCTGCGCGTAGTTATTGGGATCGAAGACGACGAGCTGCGCGGAAGACGGGATCGAGCTACAAGCTGAGCGTGAGCGCGACGGCGCTCGCCGCAGCGAGAGGATCGAATGCGGTTCATGACTCTTTCTCCGCTGCAGGAGAAGCGGAATGAGGTCCGCGGCCCAGGCGAGGCCGCGGTGCTTTAGCCAGGCGGTCGCAAAGCCCTCGCGGCCGTGTTCGGCGAGTATCTCCGCGATCGCAGCCTGATCGGACTTGGCCGAGGCCGCAGTGAAGGCGAGCGCGACCTCGCCGAGACCGAGTTCGAACAGACCGGTTGCCGCGCCGCGACTGGCAGTAGTAGTCCCGCTTCGGCGTCGCGCGGGCGAGGATCTCGATCTGCGCGATCGTTGAGGCCGAAGCGCCGGTAGATGGCCGTGATCTGCGGCTCGATCGCCCGCTCGTTCGGCAAGGAACAGCCGGCGTCGGGCAGCTCTCGATGATGGCCGGCGCGATGGCGGACGCCGTCGATGTCGGAAAGCGACTGGGTGGCGAAGACGACCGAGGCGTTCTTCTTGCGCAGCGTCTTCAGCCACTCGCGAAGCTGGCCGGCAAAGCCCTCGTCGTCGAGGGCAAGCCAGCCCTCATCGACGATCAGCAGCGTCGGCCGGCCGTCGAGCCGAGCCTTCGATGCGGTGAAAGAGATAGGCGAGCACCGCCGGCGCGCGCTGCCGTGCCGATCAGGCCTTCGGTCTCGAACGCCTGAACGTCGAGCCGTCCCGAGACCGCTCGGCTTCGGCGTCGAGCAGGCGGCCATGCGGGTCCGCCGAGGCAATAGGGCTGCAGCGCGCGCTTCAAGCGTCTGGGATTGCAGCAGCACCGACAGGCCGGTGAGCGTCGCGTTCCGTCGACCGGGGCCGAGGCAAGCGAGGTCAGCGCCGACCAGAGATGATCCTTCGCGTCAGGTGTGACGACGACCGTTTCGCGCGTCAAGGATGCTGGCGATCCATTCCGCGGCCCAGGCGCGCTCCGCGGCATCGATCGATCGAGGCGCAAGCGGCTGCAGCGCAACGCAAGTCGCTTGCGTCCTCCGACAACGCGCCGCCGAGATCGTGCCAGTCGCCGCCCATGGCGAGTGCAGCCGCGCGGATCGAGCCGCCAAAGTCGAAGGCAAACATCTGATTTCCGGATAGCGGCGGAACTGCATCGCCATCAGCGCCAGCAGCACCGACTTGCCGGCGCCGGTCGGACCTACCACGAGCGTATGGGCCGACATCGCCGACGTGAAGCGAGAACCGAAACGGTGTCGCGCCCTTCCGTCCGCGCCGAAGAACAGCGGCGGCGCGCCTAAGATGCTGCGTCTCGTCGCGCGGCCTGCCCAGACCGCCGACAACGGGATCATATGCGCGAGGTTGAGCGTCGAGACCGGTGGCTGGCGGACGTTGGCATAGACATGGCCGGGCAGCGATCCGAGCCAGGCCTCGACCGCGTTGACGCTCTCCGCCATGCAGGTGAAGTCGCGTCCCTGAATGACCTTCTCGACCAGGCGCGAGCTTTCGTCGGCGATGCGGGTATCGTCGTCCCACACCGTCACGGTCGCGGTGACAAAGGCCTGCGCCGATCGCGTCGGAGCCGAGTTCCTGCAAGCGCCGCGTCGGCATCCATCGCCTTGTTGTGGGCGTCGGTGTCGAGCAAGACTAGAGGCTTCGTTGGTCATCACCTCCTTCAGGATCGCGGCGATCGATTTGCGCTTGGCGAACCATTGCCGCCGGATTTTTGTCAGCAGCCTTGTGGCATCGGTCTTGTCGAGCATGATCGCGCGGGTCGACCAGCGGTAGGCAGAAGGCGCAGACCGGTTGAGATCGTCCAGAATCCCGGGGTCGTGGCCGGTCGGGAACCCGACCACCGTCAGCACCCGCAGATGCGGATTGCCCAAGCATCGGCTCGAGCCCTCCGATCAGCGGCTGGTCGCGCGCGCACCGCAGTCGCAGATACATCGGTATCTCCTGGCACGCGAACGCGCTGACGTTTGGTCGAGACGGTCGAATGCAGGTAGGTCAGCGTTTCCTCGTCATCGAGCTCATCTGAGTTCGGGCATAAAGCCCTCGACAAGCCCAAGCACGCGCTCGGTGCGGTCGACGAATCCGCGTTGTACTCGCGCGAGCATCCGCGTCCGTGCCGGCGATCGCGTCCCTCGTAGAGGAACCGTTCCGCGCGCGCGGTGCTCTTCCGGCGGCGGCAGATAAAGAAACGGTCAGGAAATAGTTGGACTCGTAATGCGCGCCCTCCTGTCCTCGAATTGCGCGCGGCGCTCGACGTCGACCAGGGCCGATGCCGCATCCGGAAAATAGCCTTCGGGGTACTATAGTTGGCGGGTATCCGCTGCGCCTCGACAAAGACGGCCCAACCTGAACCCAGCCGGTCGCAAGGCGTTGTTCAGCCGGCCGGCGACGGCGACGAGCTCTGCCGGTACCGCGGAATCAGATCCGGCCCACGAAACCTTGCGGTGCGCTGGAAACGAGCCATCCTTGTTGAGGACGATGCCCTCGTCGACCAGAGCGGCCCAGGGCAGGAAACCTGACAGTTGCGATAGTCGAGCGGCGATACTCAGCGAGGTTCATCATGCGGTTGCCTCAGACCGCGAGATAACCGGAGATGCGAAGATGCCGGCGCACCACGTCGACGAACTGCGGATCGCGCTTTGCGGCCCACACCGCAGCGGCGTGCCCCATCAGCCCCAACAGGATCCCGGCGAGCCATAGCCGCAGGCCGAGGCTGAGCGCGGCGGCCAGGGTGCCGTTGATGATCGCAACCGCACACGGCGCTGCCGCGAGCAGGATCGGTTCGGTCAGGGCGCGATGCACCGGCACACTGAAGCCGGGGATCGGTTCGGATGCTTCCATCACACCAAGACTCCGCCACCCGAACGAGAAGAACGACAGGAAGAAGGAACTCGCAGCAAATGCGATCGAGAGCCCAAACACGATCTGGATCAGCCTGCGAAAGCCG
>ERZ1370068.3111-contig-2232_pt1 | contig 92075 bp, 114 predicted proteins | sample MGYA00561227_ERZ1370068 | MGnify/ENA primary metagenome ERZ1370068 (study PRJEB38410, sample SAMEA6850437) | metagenome | study: Metagenomic assessment of the ecological functions of the soil: analysis of the soil microbiota associated with the... | reverse complement strand
CTACGTATTGCTAAAACTATTATGAAAATAAACATTACACTCTATCCCTTATTGTTTTTGTATTTGCCCTTAATGCAAAGTCCTTCTCACAAACTACATGGTTCTTTACAAATCCCCGCCCCAGAATAATGATCTGAAACCTGTAGATTTTTTGATGCAAACACCGGCTACACTGTAGGTGATTATGGGGCATGATATTAAACAACCAACGGCGGTATTTCGTGGACCAATCAATCGAATGTAACTATACTTGCATTCCTTCACTCGGTCTATTGCTATGACGCAAACACAGCACTGGCATGCGGCTTTGCGGGAGTTACTGCAAAAACAACAGACGGCACACATTGGGTTCCCAGGCATCAGATACAACATGCTTCTCTTATGTTTAAATTACATGCCGGCTCCTGATACTGTTTATACAGCCGGAGTAGCCGGAAAGATCTTCAAATCAGTAAACGGGGAGTGAGGACTGAATTCAATCCCCAGCGGAACGAATGAAGTTTTTTTTCGGTGTTGAATTTATCAATGCCAATATCGGATAGTATTCGGAGGAAATGGTCTGATCATAAAAACTACAAAACGGCGGAACCCAACTGGCTTACCCTGACAAGTGGAACCAAACTCGATTTATTCGGCGCGGATTTTATTAACTCATCTACAGGTTTTATTTGCGGAGAGCCAGATCATGCCAACGACGGAATTATTAGCGAAAACAACCGACGCCGGAACTACATGGATAACGCAGGTTTCATCACAACCTAAGACATTATTTTTAAAATCGAAATGCAGGACGCAAACAACGGAGTCGCGTGCGGTGAAAACGGATTGCTTCTGAAAGAACTACCAACGGCGGACTTTAATCCGGGCCAGGTAATGCCAGGAACTACTTTTGATCTGGAATAGTCTTACAATTACTTCTCCTCCTTAAATACAACAGTGTCCTCGTAGATTTCTCTTGGTTTGACGCTCAAGTCAACTAATTTGGGAATTAGCTGGAGTTCTTTATCCAGTAGTGTAACTTATGACAATCTTAACGGTATCCATTTCCTTGATGAGAACACAGGCTACATTTCCGGTAATAACGGAACAGTGGCAAAGACAACAAACGGCGGAGCGAATTATATTTCACAGAATATTTCAACAGTTAGAAATCTCAACTGAAATTTTTTTCTGATGGGAATTTCAACGGATACATTGCCGGCGACACAGGCGCGTGATTTACAGAACAATAAACGGAGGCACTAACTGGACAAGTCAATCTTCAGGCACAGCTCAATCATTGAATGGTGTGTATTCCAAAGATCCTCTCGTGCAATCATAACAGGAAACAACGGCGGCCATTCTAAAAACTACAAACGGCGGAACTAATCCGGAAAAGAATAACAAGCGGCACAAGCAGATCTGATGGCTGTCATTTCTTGTCAAAAACCGGTCAGACAGGTGGCATGATTGAGGAGAGAACGGAACAATATTGAAACCACGAAATGAGGTGATAATTGGACTCAACTGAAATATCATGTTGTTCTAAATCTCTTAACGATGTAAAAAAGTTATATCACAAGATATTGCTTATGTTTTAGCACCCGGTACCATTTGTTCCAAAACAACAGATGGCGGCAGTTCATGGTTCTCAATGTTTTCGAAAGCGGTGCGATCACTTTCGAAAAATTTCTTCTTTGATGCCGATAATGGATTTATGGTTGGCGGAGGTTACGGAGCAGGAAATATTTTCCCCCGAACAACTAACGGAGGCATTCACTCGGGAAGGACAATATGTCAACACGCCAAATTTCCTCATTTCCAATGTCGCAATGGTAAGTCTCTACAAAAAAGCTTACACAGTAGCAGAACGGTGAACCGTGCTGAAGACCACCGATTACGCGGAGGATTCCCTATCGGAGTTAATAACATAAGTTCTGTTTGTTCCTGACAATTTTCATTTTTATATCAGAATTATCCTGGTCCTTTTGACCCAGTTACAAGAATAAAATTGATATCTCCGTCAAACGTCAAAAGTCAAACGTCAAATGTGAAATTGATAATTTATGACATACTCGGAAAAGAAATTGTTATGCTTGTAAATGAGAATCTTTCTGCAGGAAGTTATGAAACTGAATTTGACAGCAAAGATATCAAGCGAATATATTTTTATAGTTTACTTTCAGACGGAGCACATTGATAGAGACAAAAGAGGATGGTGCTTGTTAAATAAGGACATTGTCCAACCAAAATTGCTTTCCTTCCCAATTTTCTGAGTCTTTCTGCAGAGACGCCCAATTTGGGCGTCTCTGTGTTGTGAATCCCTTTTGCACTCCATGCATACTTTCTCTGGAGCCGTTTCTGTCATTCCAACCCCACTCCTTAATCCCTCCCCTGAAGGGGAGGGAAATTACTGCTTGAACTTCAATTAACTCTTGTTAAACCTATAAACCTGAGTAAACTTCTATAAACCTTACAAATCTTACAAACCTTAAACTACTCTCCATAGTAGAACCTTGCCAGCGAATTCATCAATGCTGCATGTCCAAGCTGTTTACTTTTGCCAAGATTGTAATGTGATATTGTCCAGTTGGAGGGGATAGTCCGTCGGCAGAAACTCCTGGAGAATAAATTTACTTCATGAAAGTTATTTTCTGCATTGCGCTGATGGTCTTCGGACTCTTTTAAGTATTAAAACTATTTGTTGATGAACTATTTTAGCCTGGTCAGAGTAAGAACACAGGCGCAAAGAAATCATTTACAAGAGGATGATGAATTTCATCGAATCCTAGCCACATTATTATTTTTGAGTTGTTAATGCAAAATCAGTCTGAAAACGCAATTTTTGTTTTTCATTCTTCTCAGGAAAACAGACTTGTCATCTCCTGACACTGTATCAGTCTGGTGATCTTCTGGCCTCCTGAACAATTCAAACGTAGCGGACGTGCGCCGCTGTTGTCGTAATAACCTCCATCAACAAAAATAATATTTTTAAATATTACCCAGGTGACACATATGGAATTCTGAAACCTAACACAACTGCCAGGCTCAGAAGCATACTCTGGTTTGAATCGATCAGATTAAGAAGATCCATATGATCTCTTCATTACCCTAATATTGCTTAACAAAGTGGGCTTAACATCACGCACCCCGGTAACATTTATAATTAACACAGGCAGCCTTCCGCTATAATCGAAGACAACATCAACCGGTGTGATGGAAAACATCTTCCGATCACATCACCTTCTGACTCAAGGTTTTTTCAAGAGCTCTTCCCCTGTCAATGATCCTTGAAAACGGAACAGGTGCTGAAACAGATCACTTGGTGTAATGGGACAATGTAAATGAAAGCAGCACCTATTATGCATGTAGGAACTGTCGAGATAATTACTAACTTTCATATTCTTCGGTAAAGACAGTTTATTGTGCAGCGAATGCAAATGGTACATTGCCGAAAGATCCGCCTGATGCGCCTGCCAGACTAAAGATGTGTCCCGAGAATGCATCATCAGGGTTTCTTTCTTTTTGTGCTAACTTCAGCCTGAACCCGAGAACCGCGGAGCCCCAATAACCTGCCCGGGCCGTCCCACCGAGAGATGTTACAAAAATATACATTTCAAATACTTACATTGTCCGGATGTATCAATCACTTCTCTCCTTCAGCCATCTGCATAAAAATTCTTTTACATCGGGACGCTGGTCGTAGTTAGCCTTGATAGAACTACGTTTCACGTAATAAGGATCTTTGAGAAATCCCATTATGGAATTGCGCCAACGAGTATCAAAAAGTGGAATAAAACTTTATGTCCATTCTCACGAGAATATGAGATCAGGATTGAACAGTCCAATTAGAATTCCCAGAGCTATGAAAAGATAACCGAATGTCCCGACAAAACGCGCCATACTTATGGAAATATTACAGAGCAGATATACTATTAATGCAGATGAAATGCCACAGTTAACAACAAAACAAATTACATAAGTTCTCTCTTCCCGGCTCAAGATTGAGATAATATTTTTGCAAAAAGCGGTATCCTGAATTTTATCCCTTCCCGGTCTGAAGACTTTTGATCGCTGTTCCATACCTTTCTCAATTTCTTTTTTTTCCTCTGAAAATAAAAAAACCAAACTCAAAAGACTGAAGCAAAAAGAAAATCAGACTGACTGGTGAAAAAGAGGCAGCTGGATGTGTATTCTTTCATGAGAGCCTGAGTACAGGAAAGCGATGCTCCTGCCTGTAACAACTCCCAGCTGCGAACTCACCGGAAACTATAGTGTATTTTCTTCCGGCTTCCCGTGAAGACTCTGTAAGAATAAAAATAATAGAAATTCATGAACAACCAGATCGCTGCAAGAGGGAATGAATGTTAGTCCGTAGACTGGAACGAGAGACAACACAGACAGCGGCACCAGGGATCAGTAAGGCATTATACGCGATCAGTCTCGGAAAGTGTTAAATAACTCTTGTTCAATGTTCGTGGTTATATTTTTCATCGCGGTATGGCAAGCAAAACGGCACCTGCAAAATTAATAATAAAAATGCCCATACAATCCCGCTGGATCACCAAAATCTGTGATTGCTCCATGCCAGGATTCCCCTGCCTGTATGATAATATCTTCACCCAAGTGATCGAAACTCTGATAAAGAAAGTAACAGAGCGAAAGCAAAATTAATGCACCGGGCCAAGGAGCCATGAAGTTTTTGAGACATTGAGAGACGAAAGGTATATTATTTTGCAAGAATTCCGGATTTATTTTGCCTGCCGACAGCAAAAGCGATGCGTTAAAATATCATAAATTAACTGAATTGTAAATCGAATAAGGAGATTCTCTTTTTAGCACTAAGACACTAAGACACTACACTAAGACACTCAAGACACTAAGACAATTAAGACACTATATTAATTAAGATCTGAATTTCCTTTTAAGTAATTGTTCGAGTTCACATTCAACCCCTTAGGGGTTGGGTTGCATTTGCTAATTCATGTTCTTATTTCACATTCAACCCTTCAAGCTAAGTTAGCATTTGTTAATTCACATGTTCTATTCATTATCCAACTCCCGGGGTTGGTTGGCGACGGTGCTAATTCATGTTCTATTCACATTCAACTCTCTCAGGGCTGAGTGCATTTTGTTGATACTTCTGTTTTTCATATTCAACACTTGAAGATGAACCCCTGAAGGTTCAATATGAATAGTTAATGAGTCTACAAGGTCAAATCCAACCCCGAAGGGGTTGAATATCATTGACGTTCCCATTTTTCGACCACCTTCCTGTAGTGTAAGCCTTTGTTGATGCCCTTTTAAGGCACATAGTTTTTTGCGCTAACAATTTCTTTATCTCTTCATCTCTTAGTGCCTTGTGTCTTAGTGTTAAAAACATTAAATAATTCTCAACATTGTTCTTAATTTCAGATTTAAATAATTTTTAAGACAAAATTTTACCACACATTTTATGACTCCGGGATTTAATTGAAAAAGAAGAATAATAAACGAGGAAGGCCTGATGAAAGACGGCAATTTCTCAAACGGAAGAAGTTTTCTTTGGATCTATTATCCAAACAAATTAAAGATGTTGTTAAACATTTTAAAGAAAGATAATAAAGGACTTGCGGAGCTTTAATCATGCGAAGATCATAACAGGTTTTAATAATGCTATTTTCAGGATACTCCGAATCTGAAGGCGCAGAAGGTTTATACCGGGGATTTCTTTATACCCGGTAAAGAATATAAAACCACGCGATCCGCTTTCAAATGCAAATGCTGAATGGGCTTGGACACGATTCAAAACTGATCTGCGCGGAGCTGCTTTAAGAATAGAAACGGAGCATGGTGAACATGATCTTCATGACGAATGCTGAACCGCATCATGCCATGGATGCACGTGAGGCGATGATCACAATAAGGTCAGGTGTAGAAAAAGATATTATTGCAAATTTACCCTGACATAATTCTGCAGAAGGAAACAATTGCAGGCTTAGTTGAGCTCTGCTTTTTTCGTTACAATACTCCAGCCTAAAAAAGGATTTCATATTGCAAGTACACTTAAGAAACAAATGAATGCTAAAGTTCAGAGTTTACACCTCTGAAACATTTGAGCAGAGCACCTCAGCAATAGGCAGGAACAAGTCCCGAAAATTTATTGCAGTAAAGTACAGACTTTTTCCATATAATATCAAACCCATCAGAAAGATATAATCTCAGAAAAAATTTAGAGAGGAAATTGTTGGATGAAATTAAGTAAAGGTGAAGTGAAGTTTTATTTTGAAGTTCAGAGATTTAAAGATGAGAAATAGATGCCACTGAAGACTCCACTGTATCATGGAATTCTGAATTTCATAGAATCGCTGAGCTTATTATTCCGCAAAACAGAGAACAAACGAAACAATCTGTCGACATGCTCAACAGTCCCTGAACATTGACAAAGAATATTTCAGACCGTTAAGCAGTAGGAAGGAACCGCTCGTGAAGCAGCGCATATGAAGGTGCAGCTCAAAGAGCAAATATCAATTAACAATTATCAATGTTCAATTCTGCTCTTCCCAACTTCACCCCTTGCTTCCTTCTACCACCAAGACAAGGCATCACCAAGAGCAATTATCAATATTAATTATCAATAAAAAACAATTTTTCGGCCATTAATAATGTTATCACTACCAAGACACAAGAATTTTATCTTTCAAAGTATTTTTCTTTGTGTCTGTGTCTTGGTGGTAAAAAATCATTTCAAAAGTATCATCTTCCTTACTTCCGAATAATTAATCCGATTAACCGTGTAAATAAATCCCGCTGGACAAGTTTGTTCATCGAACCGAACGGGGAATAATGCAACCTCGCTGTTTATTTTCATTTCTATTTCATAATACTCTCCGCCTTCAAATATTTTTATCGTTAATACACCATCGTGGAAATTGTAATAATTAATTTTGGTTGAAGACTGACCGATTCGGATAATTTTGTGAAAGAGAATACATATCGGGAGAAAGTGCCTATTACAACGTTTCGTTTGTCAGATCATAGTATTTAGAATTCCCGTTGAAGTCGATTTGCTTCAAACGGGTATTTATATCTTCCTGAATTAAGGTTTTATCTCTAAAAGAATATTTCTGGTTTGGCTTGAATTTCCTGAACCTACAACAAATCCAAATCTTCATTGATTGCACTTGATCTTTGAATTTCCTGAAGCTGAAATTGCTTATAAAACAGGAAGACCATGTAAGCGCAATTACATTTAAACCTGAAATATTTGAATTAAATGAGCTGAGTTCAACAGGCAGCGTGGTCGTCCACATTACAATCAAATCACATGATTGATAATAGCTGGAGAAAATATAAGATCAGCGCGCAACCTGGATTAAAGTTCTCAGACATTGTACCCGAGTCTAGTATTATCTCCGGACAATTGAAGCATTTGCATAATTATAATTATAAAACTGACCATGTTGCACTGGGTGATATTAGGTGAATGATAAACGTAGTTGAACCAACATTTACATTTTCATTTCCTGCAACAGAACATGTTTGAACATTTGCATCCATTGTGTGTGCAGATCCTCCACATTCATCATTTACCGTAAAGGGTCATTTGGCTCTGAATGTTCCATAATTAGTTCCTGTGTGTGTGGGAATTCAAAGTGATTGTATCTCCATAATTGCTGCCAACGATGGTGGTAATGTATTTTCCTGAAAGAGAGGTATTATCACGAGTACCATGTACCTGGGTTGGAATTTGAATACTTATAAATATTATTTCCGGAGCTATCATACAACTTTAATTTACACCAGTCTGAGTAACAATTATCATTTGACAAAATATAAAGTTTTGAGTTAGTGGTTATTGCAGCAAGGTCAAGGTCACTGTCAATATCAAAGTCAGAGGGACTGCCTCCCGAAAAATATATGATTACAAAATTTAACAACAGTGTTTAAAGAACCTGCAAATCATCGCTTATGAATTGTCAAAACGATAGTCTCCTGAACCTTATAATCATATAAACGCCATGTCAGGATGTTAAATCCGTTCGCCATTAAAATCACCTGTCAGCGGTCTTTCATAAAATTCTTCTGAACCCACTGATGGAAGAAAAATTACTAAACCTCCATAGTTAGCCGGGTAAGTACATACCAACAAATCAGCAAAGCTGTCATTATTGTAATCAAAAGAACCAAATTGTCCTTAATTTCTTCGACTGCCGGGAATTCGTAGATTGAGTGCGTACCGTGCTATTTAAAATATTTAATTCAGCTGAATGTTGAAGCTAGAATATGAAAGAACATACTCATTGAGATCGATAACTCCAGTGCCTCGGGACCAGGCTGGCAACACAACTATTAATTTCGTGAAATATCGTAGAAAGCCATTCTACGTATTGCGAATTGGCTTAATGATATGACCCGCAAAACGATTAAGTCCGCAATCACTGACTGAATTTGTAACTCAGCAACACTGAAATACACCATTGATATTTTTTAAAAATATAATTTATCAGTTGAATCGGAACTGCTTTTGAGAAAAGCAACATCAATGAATCCGTCGTTGTTTAGATCACCCAGCTCGCCGCTTCTCCCACCGGAAGATGAAACATAGCTGAAACGTCCGCTCCCCATCATTTTTATAAAAGAAACAGAGTCTGCAACAGGAAGTGAGCATATCAAGATTACCATCATCATCAAAATCACAAGGCGTTAAAATCGTAGCCTTTGGGAATTGTCGGAAGAACAAATGAACCACTGCCGGAATTTTTGAAAACTCTTTAATTTGATTTTTCGCACCGGCAACAATGTCAATGATGATCTGCTCATGATTTTATATCACCTGCTGCAAACAACGCGCAGACAAAAGAGTCAAGAACCGCCGTCTGCGTGTTCACAAACCATTCCCCTGATGTTTTCGCAAGCAAAATGTATAAACAAATTGTGTAATCGGAGTACTTTGATGGAAGCTTTATTCGACGTTAATGCTTCCGCCAGCCGATTTTTCACCGGCTTTAAAAGTTATTGCATGATCATCATCAGAGCTGACGGAGGCGAATAGCCATTGAAACACGAGCAACCTCGCCCTGCATCCCGAAAACTTTTGATATTGGAATATACAGAAGCATCCATTGCCTCTAGTAACAAACTTTATCACAAATATTTCCCAGACCTGCTAGCACTGGACTTCATCTATGTCGTTGGGAGTTATGCTTATCACTGAATTATTAGAAGTGATAGTACTGCAAAGACAGCAGCAGATAATTAAATAAAGTGATTTAAAGAAAATGTTTTTCATTTTGTTCACTTCCTGATTATAGTTTAAGATTTTGGAAGAAATTGTTGAATCATATTTGGTAATTTGAATTATTTTAAAAGTGGATTATTCCCCGGAAATAAACATATCGATTCACTGCTTCTAAGTAAATGGGAATTTTAGAGCTCATGAATCAGGAATTTGGCGAGTTTGAAAAACCTCACTTCTGACCCCTCCAAAGGAGAGGGAAGGTTTTTAATTGAGCCCTCGATTTCGTATTTGAGTATTTCGTTTTCATCAAAAGTTAGCATTATTTTCTTCAAAGTGATAAATAATACCAGAGATTTAACTTCTGGTGAGATTCAATCTCACGTCTACTTTCGCAGCTGGGCGCAAGGGTGGCTTGTTATTTACTAAAAACTCATATTCATATTTTAAGGTTTTTTTACGCCAACAAAACTTATAGAATTGTTATAGACAATAATGATGTCTGTGAAATCTTCTTACAAAGTAATTCCATTTAAGTCTTTCATTTAAGTAACCTCCAGACACAAATTATGTGCATCGGTGTATGTGTAAGAATAACGTCAGTCAGGTTAATGAAACCATCCTGATTAACATCCCCGCTATACAGACAGTATTTATTTCCTTTTAATAGTAAATTATTTCCAAATGCTTTGTCTGCACCGAGCAAACTGGCAATTTTATTGTATATGATGATATGACCGGGGAGTTTACTCCAGGCTTCTATTGAGTTTCGAAATGTTTCACAATAATATAGTATGACTCCATGTATTGCTTTCAACAAAGGTGACATGCTCTCTTCCTTTCCATTTGTATCCAAAACTTGTTTTGAAGAATCAATTATTAAATAAGGGGAAGTTACATTTAAGGTATATGGCTTACTGTATCTGTAGAAGTGTGATTTGCTTGCTTTATTATAAAATCCTTCCAACAAAAACTAAAGATTTAAATTAGTAATTAATTGTAAATACTTTAATGTTGTGTAATCATTACTTGTTTCACTACCACCTGTATAACCTGAAACATGGCACACTTCCCGAACCACAAACGCAGCAATACTGTATGGTTCGTCAGGTTGATTTCCAGTTCCGTTAAATTTTTGAACCCAAAGTGAATCACCGTTTGAATTATACTTTATAGTTGCAAAATCGAGATTTGTTCCGTTATAACCCACTCGCCAGTCACATAAGTATTTCCTTAAGATGACCAACGCACGAGGGCTAAATCAAAGTATTAATTTTCAACAATCACTATACCTTCTTACCCATTGCAGACTCGCAATGAACTTCCATGACTTAGACGCTTAGAGGCAAATCAACTCTGGTTCATCACTGAATCTGATTTCATAAAATATAAGACTTGTATTATTCCAGGCTAACTGGAGGAGGTCCCAGGATCACAGCTGTAAGAAAGAGCCCCACAACCCATGAACTCATCACATTTCAGTCATGAAGATCAGAGATTTCTTACATAAAATCATAGATCAGTTCTGATCAACTCTCATCTCACACACAGACACCAAAACCATCAATTATCATTGAATGTGCAATATCATAACTACAGGATGGGGTCCGTCATAAATTCGCGGTATCCATTGTTGAGTGCCTGACGAATCATATTTTATAGTAACATAATCAAAGTTTGTTGACGCATATAACCAGTGCCGCAACAAAAACATTTCCGACTATATCGACTGCAATTGATACAGGCAATGTAACAAAATTTCCGGTGCCATTATATCTCCTTACCCACATTAAATCTCCGTTTGAATTATATTTTTATAGTGGCAAAGTCTTGATTGGTTCCTTCACCAAGGCTTCCACCAGTTACATAAACATTTCCACTGCTATCAGTCGAAATTGAATTTTGCATAATCTGTATTGCGGGCCCTTATAACTTTTACCCATATTAAATGTCCGTTTGAATTATATTTTATCGTCAAATAACCGGAATTACGGTCCCTGTTACATAAGCATTTCCAAAAGGGTCAACGCAAATAGAACTTGCTTAGTTCCGTCGGTACCTCCGTTATAAATACTAACCATTCAACTTCACCTGATGAATTATATTTTATTGTGACATAATCATACTCCTTCGTTGTTAATGCTGTATCCTGTGACATAAATGCAGCCTGAACCGTCAACAGCCATAGATTTTTATATATAATCATTTCCATTACCTGTTCCGTTATAAGTTTTAGCCCAGCTTTGTAACACCTGCCCAAAAGAATTTTTTCCATTGGCATTAATAAAACTAATTGAATAAAGATTATAAACGTTATGTTCCTTTTCAATTTCTTTTTATCTCTTATACTAGTTAACCGCTTGCTATTGAATAACCTTCGTATTTTGATTTGTCACATCTTCCACCGCAAATTCCGGAACAGGGAGCCTGCTGTTTCTTCCTCGACGAAGCTTCGGTTTCCATTAAAATAAAAATCAACTTCAGGTTTTATAAATATCTCCAAAAGAAATATTTCTTCCTGAACATTTATTAAGTAAAAATATTTCTTTTTCAAGGATATATCCGTTGACTTTGTTAAATAGATCGTATTCAGATTCGGATAAGTATAAAGTGGTCAATGGCCCAGTATATGACGAGCTCTTTCCGTATTTTTTGTAAGCTTATATTTGATTTCCCTATGCCTGTGTCAACCATTTTTCTTAACCTTGTTCTGGTACCGGGAAAATATTTATCATTTACGTAAATACGGATAAGATTTGAGATATCAGGAAGCCTGCTTTTGTCGACTAACCATCTTCTCTCAATTTCCAAAAGTGAATACTTGGGGTAGTAACTACGTACATCCTTTTCACATCAATTTTCACCGTTCAATAAAGAATCGGTAAAAAGTCCATCCCCTATTGAGAGCTTTATCAAAGGAAGGGTTTCGTCGGCGACTAAGCTGTAGGGCTTCATTTGACACAAACCCTCTTCAATTATCAATTATTAATTATCAATGTTCATCAGTGCCTTACATCCCAAACTGGGGTTGGAGCAATTATCAATGTTCAATGTTCAATGTTCAATTTCCTTCCTCTTCCTTCTCAAACTAGTTTGGGAAGGAGTTTAACGAGTTTGATCATTTACCATTTATAATTTAAAATTTGAAATTGAACATTGCTACTGAAAATTGATGTGTAATAATAATTGTATTTCCGTACCAGTCTGTACCGCGTCCATCCGAGGTAATCAAACACATTCCACAGCGCCTTTTCTTACACTATGTCGACATACCCCTGGTTTGTCCGTCTCACGACCCGTTAGAAAACTCAAAGTCGATCGAGCCGTTGGCCGCTGTTGATGGTGAGTTCGGCGCGAGCGCACCAAGTCCGCGCCTAGAGAAGACCACCTGTCCTGAGAACGCTCTGCCTAGGCCCCTCTTACGATCTTTAAACTTAAAATAGTTGTCGGATTTCGCCAGATTGTTGTTTTCGGCAGACCATCTGGGGGCATCTGACAATGGATCACGACACAGCCGTTGAACCCGGAATGCCGCGCCTAGAACCCGAACCAGAGAACACCTATCCCCACGCCAGCTAAGAGCAGTGCCCCCAAAGAAAATGTACGTCCAGTCATACGCTCGGCATGACCGAGCGGCCAGCCACCGTTCTCCATCAGGTGATTTGACCTAGATCAAAGGCAGGCACATAGGGGCCAGCTGCTTCGGTCGAATGCCAAAAGCATCACATGGGCAGCAGCGCAGTTAGCAGGCTTCGAGATCCAACTTCCGCTTCACCCCAAAAGCGGACCCACTCGGAAATCGCGCACCAGAGAAGCTGTGCTGTGCGTCTCAATATTTTTACTTCTCATATCGCCTCGAACCAGCTTCAACGGTCATATTCATTTTAGAATGTTGAATATATTGAGTATTTTGACAGAAATACGCGGTGCTTTGCCAGGGACTTTCTGACTTTCTCGCACCAGCGATGAGGGCTTGGCTAACATGTCGGTTCGCTTGACACCTTCTGAAGCGTTGGTCTCTAATCCCTAAGCATAAGGTCCTGCGGCTGGAGGCGCGAACTTTCTGCCGAAAATCAAAAATGAAGCCGACTGCTTCCCGCCCGGCGAGTGTCGGTCAAGGAGCGGAAGCTAAAATCGTTTCCTGGGAGGGAACAATGGACAGACGCCAGACACTCAAGCTGATGGGTGGTGCCGCCGCGATGGCCGGTGCCGGTTTTCCGGGTTTTGCCTTTGCGCAGGCCCAAAGGAAATGGTCACGGTCGTCAAGATCGCGGGCATTCCGTGGTTCAATGCGCTTGAAAAGGGGATTCAGAAGGGCGCCAAGGATTTCAGCATCAATGCCACCATGGTTGGGCCGGCGAACGTCGATCCGGCACAGCAGGTAAAGCTGCTCGAGGACCTGATTGCCAAGAAGGTCAACGTGATCGGCCTGGTGCCGCTGGACGTGAAGGTGTGCGAGCCGGTGCTCAAGCGCGCCCAGGCGGCCGGAATCAAGGTCATCACGCATGAGGGTCCGGAACAGGAAGGCCGTGACTGGAATGTGGAATTGATCGACTCCTGTTCGCTTCGGTGAAGTGCAGATGGAGCGTCTCGCCAAAGGACATGGGCGGTGAAGGCGATTATGTGGTCTATGTCGGGACGCTGACGACGCCGCTTCACAACAAATGGGCCGACGCCGCGATTGCCTATCAGCAGAAGAACTTTCCCGAAAATGAAGCTCGTCGCCGACCGTTTCCCCGGCGCCGACGAGATCGACACCAGCCAGCGCACGACGCTTGACGTGATCAAGGCCTATCCGAACCTGCGCGGCATTCTCGGCTTCGGCTCGAACGGACCGATCGGGGCCGGCAACGCGGTGCGTCAGCAACGCCTTGGCAAGAAGATCGCCGTGGTCGGCACCGTGCTGCCGAGCCAGGCGAAATCGCTGATCGCGGATGATACCATCCGCGAAGGTTTTCTGTGGAACCCCACCGATGCAGGTTACGCCATGGTCGCGGTCGCCAAGCTCGTGCTCGATGGCAAGCCGATCACGGATGGCGTCGATGTTCCCGGCCTGGGCAAAGCAGCGGTCGATGTCGCCGGAAAGCAGATCAAGGTCGACAAGATCATGCGCATCAACAAGGAAACCATCGACGGGCTGATCGCCGGAGGGCTCTAGGACCACACCGGCACCAGCCGACTCATCGAGCCGCATTCCCGACCTCTCCGGTCGGGAATGCGGTCCTCGTCGAGACGATCGCTTGATAGAACGGTCCCATTGCAGGACGAACCCTTGGCGACTTTCCTGGAGATGTCCGGCATATCGAAGCGCTTCGGCGGCGTGCACGCGCTTCGCGATGTCGATCTGACGCTGGAGGTCGGCGAGGTGCATTGCCTTGTCGGTGAAAACGGCTCCGGCAAGTCGACGCTGATCAAGATCATTTCCGGCGTCGAGGCGCCTGGAACCAGGAGGCCGGATTGCCATTTCCGGCAAGGAATATCCAAAACTAAACCCGGTCTACTCCACGCATTGCAGGCATTCAGGTCATCTATCAGGATCTTTCGCTATTCCCCAACCTCACAGTCGCCGAGAACATCGCGATGGCGCACCATCTTGGCGGCGTCCACACGGTGAACTGGCCTCGATGCGCGCCACCGCGAGCGGCCATAATGGCGAAGGTCGGCGTTGAGTTCGACCCGACGCAAAAGTCTCCGATCTCAGCATTGCCGGGCGCCAGCTGGTCGCGATCTGCCGGGCCTTGGCGGCGGATGCCAAACTCCTCATCATGGATGAGCCGACGGCATCGTTGACCCGCCACGAGGTCAACGCCTTGATCAAGCTCGTCAGCGACCTGAAACGTAGCGGCATCTGCGTCGTATTCGTGAGCCACCGCCTCGACGAGGTGCTTGAGATTGCCGAACGCGTGACGGTGCTGCGGGACCGGCGCTCAAGGTCGGCACGTTTGCCGCAGCGACAATCGACGGCCGCAAACTCAGCCACCTGATGACCGGAAGGCTTTCGAGTATCAGCATACAGGTGCGCTGACCTTGCCGCCGGTGCGGTTGTCACTCGAAGTCCAGGGCCTTGGCCGCGATGGTGACTATGACGATGTGAGCTTGCAATTGCACGCCGGAGAAGTCGTGGGTCTCACCGGTTTGCTCGGTTCGGGCCGAACCGAGCTCTGCATTGTCGCTGTTCGGCATGAACCCGCCCGATCAGGCACCATCGCGCTTGACGGCCGCCGCATCGCGCTGAACACAAATGCGGACGCGATCCATCGAGGCATCGCCTACGTTTCCGAGGACAGGCTTACGCTTGGTCTCATCCTGAATCAGTCGATCACGCGCGAACGTCACGCTCACTGTGCTGGAACGTCTCGCTGGCCGCATTCGGCCTGATTGGCGCACGCGCGCGACAGAGCCATGTTGCGCGGATGGGTTGCCGAACTCGGAATCAAGGTCTCCAACCCCGACAACCCGGTCAAGACGCTCTCCGGCGGCAACCAGCAGCGGGTCGTGCTCGCCAAATGGATGGCGACCAACCCGCGGGTGCTGATCCTCGACAGCCCCACGGTCGGTGTCGACATCGGCGCCAAGGACGGCATCTATGAAGATCATCCGGCGGCTGGCCCGCGAAGGGCGTCGCAGTGCTGATGATATCAGACGAAATCCCCGAGGTGCTTTATCACAGCCATCGCGTACTGGTGATGCGCGAAGGGCGTTTGACAACCGACGTGGCGGCCGCAGACACTTCCGAAGATGCGCTTCGGCAGGCGGTCAATGCCTGAATCGCGGCTTGCTTCATTCGGCAGGTTTCGGCGCAGCCACGAGTTCTGGCTGCTGATCGTAATCCTGGCGCTCTGCGCCGGCCTTGGCGTCGCGAACGCCCAATTCCTGACCATGCAGAACCTGTTTGACCTGCTGACCTCCTATGCCTTCGTTGGCATCCTCGCGCTCGGACTGCTCGTGGTGCTGATCGCCGGCGGAATCGACATCTCGTTCACGGCAACGGCATCGGTGGCGCAATATGTCACGCTTTCGGTGGCGAATGCCTATGGCGCGAACTGGATCAGCGTCTTTGCCATCGCCATCGGCATTGGTGGCGCGCTTGAGCGCCCTCAACGCGATCTTCATCCAGAAACTTCGGATACCATCGATCATCGTATCGGTCGCAACGCTGAATATTTTCTATGGGTTGCTGATCTTCTTCACCGGCGGCAAATACATCTATTCGTTGCCCGACTGGTTCGCGACCGGGATATTCTGGTTCGAGTTCGAATGGGGCAAGGATACATCGTACGGCGTCAACCTGCAGATCCTCGCGCTCGCGGTCTCATTTCTCGTCACCTGGCTCCTGCTCAACCGCACCAATATCGGTCGGCAGATCTACGCCATGGGAGGTAATGCCGACGCGCGCGCAACGGCTCGGCTTCCATATTTTCGGCCTCAACATGCTGGTCTATTGCTACATGGGGGTCATGGCTCGGCATCGCCTCACTGGTCCAGGCGCAGCTTGCGCAGTCCGTCGCTCCGACGGTGCTGGTGGGCAAGGAGCTTGACGTGGTTGCGGCCGTCGTGCGTCGGCGGCGCCAGCCTGATGGGCGGCGTCGGTACCGTTCTCGGCACGTTTCTGGGTCTGGCACTGCTCGCCATACTGCAAAATGGGATCATTTTGCTGGGCGTTTCGTCCTATTGGTCGCCATTTTTGTTGGGTTGGTCATTCTCATCTCGGTCTCGGCGACCGCCTGGTCGCAGCGAGAGCGGCGGACCCGGAGCGCGCGCCCATGAGCGATGCGCCCGCCCTCTCTCTTCGCCGACGCATCGGTCCATCTGGCCGGCAGCGGCACGATTGCCACCCTCGTCCTGTTGTTGGTCGCGCTCTGGGTGGTGTTCGCGATTGCCATCGGCGACCGGTTCTTCTCCGTCAACACGCTACAGTCCATGGCCTTCCAGATGCCGGAGCTCGGCATCCTCTCGCTCGCGATGATGTTGGCCCTGCTATCCGGCGGACTCAACCTTTCCATCATCGCGACCGCCAATCTGTCCGGACTGACCATCGCCTTCCTGCTGGCGCACTACATTCCGGGCAGCCAAGGCGTTGCCCGGGTCGGCGTGCAAGTGCTGGCGATTGCGGCAGGATTTGCCGTTGCCGCATTGGTCGGCCTCGTCAACGGATTTGTCATCGCCTATCTCGGCGTTTCGCCGATCTCTCACAACACTCGGCACGATGACGCTCTGCAAGGGCCTCGCGATCGGCCTGACACGCGGCAACGTCATCTCCGGATTTCCGGAGCCCATTGTTTTTATCGGCAATGGAACGGTTTTCGGAGTGCCCTTTGCCCTGATCGTGCTTGCGCTCTGCGCCTTGCCCGTCGCGCTCATGCTGAACGCGACGCCGTTCGGGGCAAAGGTTTACATGATCGGCTCGAACGAGAAGGCGACCCGCTACTCCGGCGTCGATACCCGCGCCGTCCTGCCTCAAGCTCTATGTACTCTCGAGCCTGCTCGCCGGTGTGGCAGCGGTGGTCATGTTGGCACGTTTCAACTCGGCCAACGCGGCATATGGCGAGAGCTATCTGCTGGTCACCATTCTTGCAGCGGTGCTCGGTGGCGTCGATCCGTTTGGCGGCTTTGGCAAAGTCGGCGGACTAGTGCTCGCGCTGATCATCCTGCAGGTGATCTCGTCGGCATTCAACCTTCTCAATCTCAGCCAGTTCCTCACGCTGGCGATCTGGGGTGGCATCCTGATTGCCGTCGCCGCGGTTCCTCATCTGGGCGGCAAAGCGCCGCGGTAGACAGCGATGACGCCATCGGCAGCTCTCTCCCCGGATCGCAGTTCTCGACATTGGCAAGACCAATCTGAAACTGCTGGTGGCGAGCGAGGACGGCTGGCCGCTCGAAACACATACGATCCCGAATGCACCGAACACTGCAGGCCCCTACCCTGCCTATGATCTTGCCAGGTTGGAGAAGTGGTTCCTCGACACTCTCGCCGTGGTGTCGCAACGCCATGCCATCGGCGCGGTGATCGCGACCGCGCATGGGTGCGGCGCAGTTCTTGTCGACGGGAACAAGCCGGTGCTGCCGATGATGGACTATGATGCGGTCTCTCCGCCTGCGATCGACCAAGCCTATGCCCGGATTGCGCCCGCTTATGGTGAAGTGTTTTGCGGCATCGGCGCCGGCGCGATGCGGCTCGCCAAGCAGCTGCTCTGGCAGGAAAGCGCATATCCCGTCGAATTCGCCCGCGCCAAAACCTATCTGACCACCGCGCAGTTTTTCGCCTTGCGGCTCGGCGGACGTGCTGCAAGTGAAATCTCGCAGCTCGCAGCTCAGAGCCATATCTGGGACCTTGTCCGCCATCAGCCTTCCTCCGTCATGCGTGAACGCGGCTGGGACCATCTGCTGCCGCAACGGGTACCCGCTGGTGCGGTGCTGGGGACGGTTTCGGAAGCCGTAGCCAGGCGCACCGGCTTGGCGCGATCGACCGAAATCCTCTGCGGCGTGCATGATTCCAACGCCAACCTATTCCGCTACAAGGCCGCCGGCATGGCTGATGCCTCGATCCTGTCGACCGGCACCTGGATGATCGGCTTTCAGCGCGACCTCGCTCCGGACAAGCTCGACGCCACAAGCGCGATGGTGCTGAATATCGATGTCGATGGTGAGAATGTGCCCTCCACACTGACCATGACTGGCCGCGAATACGACCTGATCCGCAAAGAAAAGAGCGCTGCTGATGCAGCTGTCCTTGCCGCATTGCCGACCCTAATCGCACGGGAACCTTGGCGCTGCCCTCCTTCGTTGGGGATGACGGGCTGTTCCCCGGTGCCGCTCACCGCGGGCGGATCATCGGACCGCCGCCCGAAACGCCTGCCGAATGGCAGGGGCTGGCGGTCCTCTACGCAGCATTCAGCGCAAACCGCTGCCTTGATGCGCTTGGCAGCTCGAAACGCATCGTCATCGATGGTGGCTTCGCCGCCAACCTGCCCTTCGCGCGCTGTCTTGCCACGTTGCGGCCATCGCAGAGCGTCTCGGTGAGCCAATCTCGGGACGGAACGGCGCTCGGCGCGGCGCTGCTGTGGCGGAGATTTTCGCGCACACTTCCGGTTTCGAGCGTGGTGCTTGAAGCTGTCACGCCGCTCGGCGAGGATGGGTTCGAATCCCGCAGCCTTTCCGCCGCCTATCAATCCTGGATCGCTTTTTCGGAGCACCCATCATGACAGACCGCAATCATGCCGATCTCCGCCAAGGCATTGTCGATACCTGCCAGGAGATGAACCGAAACGGCCTCAACCAGGGGACATCCGGCAATCTTTCGCACCGAATTCCGAACGGCATGCTGATCACGCCGACGAGTTTGCCCTACGATCGCATGCGGTCAGAGGACATTGTTGCCATGGATTTTGCTGCGAATTACGAGGGCAACCATCGCCCTTCATCCGAATGGCGCTTTCATCGCGATATTCTGCGGGCGCGAGACGATGTGAATGTCGTGCTCCATACGCATTCCACCTTCAGCACTATTCTCGCCGTGCACGAGCGTGGCATCCCCTGCTTCCACTATATGGTCGCGGTTGCGGGTGGCAACGATATCCGCTGTTCGCCCTATGCCTGTTTCGGCACGCAGGCGCTATCGGATTATGCCGTCAAGGCGCTTGAAGGTCGCAATGCCTGCTTGCTCGGCCATCATGGCTTGATCGTAACGGCCCAGACATTTGAAAAGGCGCTTTGGCTTGCTGTGGAGGTGGAGACTCTGGCGAAGATGTATGTCCACGCGCTGGCTATCGGCGAGCCGCCGCGCCTCAGCGAGGCCGAGATGGCGCAGGTCCATGAACAGATGAAACGCAATGAGTTACGGGCAAGCACCTCTGACCTTGACGATGCCGTGGACCTGGAAGACCGACTTGGCGATATCTAAACCGATTGTCGTTATCGTCTGCATGGCTCGCTCCTCTGAATCGTAGGAGCCTCAACAGCACCCACATCCATGGCACCGATGTGCCGGTGGAGGAGCCGTCCACAGCATCAACAGCGGACTCGTGCACCGCAGCAAATGGCGACGCGTGAACTGGTTCATCCTATCGCTTCTGGCACTGACCTTTACGGTGATCGATGATCCCGGCTACCGGATGAGCCCGAGCTTTCGAGCAAGACGGGCATCTGTGGAACCTAACGGAACATAAGACGTTCTTTTTCCGCGAATGAGCAGCGCCGTCGCCCCGGCGCAGCAAGCGCCGAGGCCGCCGGGTTGCGCGGGTCGGAGAAATGCTCATGAGACTCACTCTTTCGGTCATCAAGGCTGACGTTGGCTCCGTCGGCGGGCATACGAAACCGTCTGCACGCATGATGGCGACTGTCGAGGGCGAGGTCGCGAAGGCGATCGGCAATGGTCTGCTGATCGACGGTTTCGTCTGCCACACCGGCGACGACATTGCGATCATCATGACGCACACGCGGGGCGAAGGGAGCTCCGAGGTACATCAATTCGCCTGGAAGACGTTTCTCGCGGCCACGTCGGTCGCGAAAACCTCCGGGCTCTACGGCGCCGGCCAGGATCTTCTCGTCGACGCACCTTCCGGAAACCTTCGCGGCGCTGGCCCGGCCGTCGCCGAACTCAGCTTCGACCACAGCCTCTCGGGTGCGAGACCCGCGGAGTCCTTCATGGTGTTCGCCGCCGACAAATGTGGCCCCGGCGCCTACAACCTGCCGCTCTACCTCGCCTTTGCCGATCCCATGTATTGCGCCGGGCTGATGCTGCCCCCGATGATCAAGGGATTCCGTTTCCATGTCATCGACATGGACAACACGGCTGGCGACAGCGTGATCGAACTCGATGCGCCCGCGGACGGCTACCACATTGCCGCGCTGCTCCGCGACAACGAGCGCTTTGGCATCGATCGCATCATTTCTCGAACCATATGGCGAGGTCGCCGCCGCTGTTTCGGCGCAGCGTCTTCACTCGATCGCAGGCAAGTACACCGGCAAGGATGATCCGGTCGCGATCGTCAGGAACCAGGGGATTTTCCCGGCGCCCGAAGAAATCATCTCGCCGTTCGCTAAGGCGCACTTCGTGGGCGGCGATGCGCGCGGCTCGCACGTGATGCCGCTCATGCCCGTGCCACTTAACACACCGGTGACAGGCATGTACTGCCTGCCGATCGTTTCTTGCGCCGGCTTTTCGATCGACAGGCAAGGCCGCTTTTCCGAGTCCTATTACCGATTTCTTCGACAACCCAGCGTGGGACGAGGTCCGCCGGCGCGCCCAGCACAAGGCTATCGAGATGCGCAGCCAGGGCTGGTCTGGCGCCGCGATGCTGCCCTATTCCGAGCTGGAGTATGGCGGCTTCCGCGACACCGTGTCCTCACTGCTGAGGCGCTTTCAGCTGCGCAAGGAGCGCAAGCCGGAAGCGGCCGAGTAAGCGACCGCCTACGAGGTGGGCATGGCAAAAAACGCATCGGCATTCTCACGGGCGGCGGCGACGTTCCCGGCCTCAACGCGGTCATCAAGAGCGTGACATATCGCGGCAGCGAGAACGACATCGAGGTCGTCGGTCTCCGCCGTGGTTGGGAGGCCCTCACGCACCTGAACCTCGAAGACCCGGCCAGCAGGTCCCACTACATCATCCCGCTGAACCGTGAAAACACGCGCACCATCGACCGGCGCGGCGGCACCGTGCTGCACTCGAGCCGCACCAATCCGTCCAAGATGAAGAAGCTGCCGGATCATCTCGTCGGCAAGGACTTTCCAGTCTCGCCCGAGCACCAAGGGCGGCATCGCCACCAAGACGTGGGACCTCACCGGCCAGGTGCTGGCGAACCTCTCGGGGCTCGGCATCGAGCACCTGATCGCCATCGGCGGCGACGACACGCTCAGTTACGCGGCCAAGCTCAACGACCTCGGCGTCAAGATCATCGCCATCCCGAAGACGATGGACAACGACGTCCGCAACACCGAGTACTGCATCGGCTTCTCGACCGCGATCACCCGCGCCAGCGACGCCATCCAGCGGCAGCGCACCACTGTCGGCTCGCACGAGCGAATCGGCATCTTCCGCGTCTTTGGCCGCGATGCCGGATTTACGGCGCTCTACACCGCGTACGCCACCTCGATACGGTGCGTCATACCGGAGTACAAGGTCGATCTCGACAAGCTGATCCAGTTGCTCCTTGAGGAGAAGCGCGCGCAACCCAAGCAACTACGCGCTGGTCGTGCTCAGCGAGGGCGCCGCGTGGGAGGGCTACGAGGTGCAGGAATACGGCGAGCCTGACGCCTACGGTCACCGCAAGAAGGCGAGCGTGGCGGAATCGCTTCGCCGACGAGATCAAGCGGCGCGTCGGCGAGGAGACGATCACGTCCGACCTCACCTACGACCTGCGATCGGGCAATCCGGACTTCATGGACAAGCTCGTGGCCCTGACTTTCGGTAACATGGCCTACGATGCCATCCTGGAAGGCAAGACCGGCCTCATGTCGGCGCTGGTGGAGGGCCGCTACGACCTCGTGCCCATCCCTGACGCCAAGCTCGGGCCGCGCAAATTGGACGTCGCCGGCACGTACAACACGGAGCGCTACCGTCCCCATCTACGCCAACAAACGAGGGCTGCCGATCTTTCTCAATCGCGCGTCGTAGGGTGGCAGATGGTAACCCCAAGAACGTCTCCTGTCGGGGTAGTCCGGAAGTAGCCCGGCCGGATGGGCCTGCCGACGCGGAGTCGGGGCCTCGTGCCGAGATCATGAAGGAGGTCAGGCCATGGAGATCGAACGCACTACATTCGGCACCATCACGATTGACGGAAAGACCTATGAACACGACGTGATCATTCGTCTGTCCGGCGAAGTGGCAAGGCGGAAGAAAAAGCTGTCGAAGAAGTACTACGGCACCTCGCATGTCCTCTCGAAGGACGAAGCGAAGTTCGTCTTTGAGAACGGATGCGAGCAGCTAATTCTTGGCTCGGGCCAGATGGGCAATGTGCATCTATCGCCGGAAGCTGAGGCGTATTTTGCGAAAAAGGGCTGCACGGTCCTGTTGCAGCCGACCCCCAAGGCGATTCATACGTTCAACAACTCGCATGCGAAGAAGATCGGCCTTTTCCACGTTACCTGCTGAATCGGGCCGGCCGCTGCGGCGGATGAGCAAAAGCCCGAGAGCGCATTGAGAACATCGATTGGTCGCGCGCTCGTGCGTGCTGACTGGTGGCGGAAATCAGAGCCGGCTCTGGGTCAATAGCGTCGGTTTGACGGCGCGAGGTTAAAGAAGGATTGCGTCAGTGTGCCCGCGCGATCCCATAGTAGGCTCGTTTGTAGACGATGCCGCCGCGGCTCTATTCCATCCCCTCAAGCTCAGGGGACATCCCATAGCGAAACCGCCAGGATAATAAGCGATGGAGTCCACGCGAGCATGGCGCCAAATGCGACCGCTTGTAGAGTGGTCATGGATTACTCCGTGCTACCCCACAGGGGATTAAACCAATCTGGCCGGTCTGACCGGTCTGCCATCGCTGCGCATCGCGGGACAGGACTTATTGGATAACTTCCAATCTCAAAGCCCCGCCCATGCCCGTGCGGGGTTTTTGCTTTCCGTAAGGGCGGGTTCACTTTTAAGCTATTGCCTGCATAGTGTCCCATGGCAAAAACAAAAGTGACCTTCAGACCTGTCCGTAACTCGGACGACGACTGGATTATCGTCGCTGAGTACCCGGGCGCTGAACCCAGAGAAATCACCGGCCTTCACAGCAAGTCCGATGTCGACGACTGGATGAACGGAGATCGTCGTATCGCTTGGCTCCGCAGTCAGGGGATACGCTAAGTGACCCACCAGCTTCCGGCGCACATCCAGCAGCTTCGCCTGAGCGGGCTCCAGACTCTTCTCCGCTCAGAACGTCTTTGCGTCTCGAGTGAGCCAAGAGTCCGCTGCGGGTCGCTTAGGCAACGAGGGCTCGGCCCGCGAGTTGGGCGAAGACATGCGCAAGGTGATTGCGACTAAAGACGCCGCCCACACCCGAGAAAAATGTCGATGGTGACGTTCTTCCTGGCGCACCCCTAATTCTCGCTGGCGACCTTTCCGTTCGATCGCGGCTACCCGCCCCAGGTTCTGCAGCAAAAGCCTACCGCTCTGAACCGGTGCCGTGACTTTTGAATTCTAGGTCAATGGGCGTCAGCGGACTGCGAGCGGTGGAGTCATCGTCTTCGTACCGCGCAGCTAAATCCAGAAGACGCCTTTTGTGAAACGATCGGTTGCTATCGCTGCCAACTCACGCGCCGTTTGGGCGCGTTGTTTCTTAAATTCGCTATCCAACATGATACATCTCCAAAGCCATCATCCGAAAAGCTAGATGCTACTCAAGACAATGACATGCGCAAAATAGATGCGCGCCCGGGATGTGGATAAGCCGAACTGGGAGAACCAGTCGCCGGTGAACGGTTCGACATGCACGGCCCCGGTCAGGTTCGTCCCAACCGTCGAGTTCCAATCCTGCGATATTTTCGTCACACCGAGTACTCAATCGGATCCATTGTAAGCACCCAAGTTTACAACGGCACACCTCGGTAGATACTCGCGCCCACGCAAACTTCGAAGGGAGTCGTGCGGTGTCGGCAGTTGAGTTTGACAGCGAAATTGGCTGGGACGGCAATAGCCTGACTGTCTGGGCCACCGTGAATGGTTCCCGCGTGTTCTGCGAGATTCCTCGATTTACTATTCATGGAGTGCCGCTCTTAAGCGACGAGATTTCGTGGGAGATTTCACGGGATCGTGCAGCAATTTTTGATCGTCTGCGACCGGCAGTTGTTGCGAAAATCGTTCGCAGCCGTGACAACTCGATACGGCTTCATTCGTCCGATGTCAGTGCGCCAGCACTCGAGCTGGCCGTGGGCTGATGTCCTGAAATTGGACGGGCAAATTTCGATAGTGCGTCGCCTTCTCTCTGTAATGCTGCCGCGAATGCTCTGCGGGATACTTTTCTGCAATCAGCCTTCAGAGGTCGGGGTGTCGTGAGGCAAACGGTAAATTGACGATGAGGTCACTGCTCATTCTCGTTGCTATCTGCTTTTCGGCAACCGCATTCGCTCAGAGTGCGCCGCCCAAAGGTCGGTAACAAATCGCTGGTTCAGGTAAAGCCGAAAGAGCCGATGGGCTGCAAACTCGTTGGAACGGTCCGGGGCACAAAGCTATGGGCTGGTGACTGCGCAGGGTCAGAGCTTAGGGGCTCGACAACCACGACGGAAACGCAAGCCTTGCCTGAGCAAGCGACCGCAGTAATCCCGCCCGGTCAGAAAGAGTGATAGCGGCTCAGACGCCTGCCATTTGGGGAAACGCAGGAATGTACGTCGTCACGCTGGTCACGCAAAAGGCGGAAGCGGCAAGAGCACGCTCACCGTGGGCCTTGCTGTCGCTGCGATGGAGGACGCAAACCGCGTTGCCGTGATCGAAGCAGATTCGCAAGGCACGGTATCAAGCTGGCGCCGACGGCGCACCAACCTATCCGCGCGTTGATCGGGTTGCCGATCGCGTTGAAATTGAGCGTGCAATACCTCGCCTCAGGGCCGAGGGGGTCAGGCTCGCAATTATCGACACTGCAGCCACGAACAACAACTTGAGCAGCTGCGCCATTTCGGTGGCTGATTTTTGTCTCATCCCGGCCCGTCCGAGTCCGGCAGATATAGAAGCTGCGCTGCCCACGCTTACCACCATTCGCAGGTTCAACCGCCGATTTGCCTTCGTCCTCAACCAAACGCCGCCTCGCGGCTGTCAGCTGAGCGAAGCTGCGACGGCACTCAATTCGCTCGGCGTACTCGCGCTGCCCTTCATCGTCCAGCGCAACGACTACCAGGACGCGCTCGGGGCGGGTTTGGGCGTCACAGAATTTGCGCCCGAAGGAAAGGCCTCAGAGGAAATTCGCGCGTTGTGGGGCTGGGTTTCGAAACAACTCAACAGGGAGGCGGTCGTTCATGGGTAAACCGCGGTCAAGGCAGCCTGCTCATGCGCGCCCCGTTCGTCGCTCGCTCGTGGAGCTCACGGCCGCTGCAGTGAGCAGTGCCGCACGTGATGGAGAGCGCGTGACGTCGCCCGCTCCGATCGCGACTTTCTTCGAGGACGTGAAAGCAGGTGAAACCGCAGCTGAGAGCGCTGACCAGCTCACCATGAGCATCACGGTTGCCCCTCCGGCCACGGGGCATGCGGAGGCCTCGGCCGTAATCCAATTGCCTCATCCGGCAGACGCGCTCACCTCGAGCGCTCGCGCGATCTCGAATTCCGCCGATGGTACCACCGAAATGGCTGTGGAGGCCGTTGAAGATCATCGGGCCCCTGTCCTGCAAAACCTGAAAGTCTGTGTGAGTGCCTCACCGGATGATGTGAAGGACATTGCCAGCCGAGAGTTGCCGACCGGTCCAGCGCTGGAACCGGCGACTCAGGAAGCGAACAGCAGCCATGGTGCTGTAAGCTCGAGAAGACGATCCCGGCGGCCACCATTGCTGCGACCGTTGCTGACTATCAGGCCAAGGCGTTTGGACTCACGGAGGCGAACATGAGCGCCGCACTGGAATACGCGCGGCAGCTGGTCAATCTGAGGTCGGCCTCCGACTTCATCAAATTGTCGAGCACGCATGCGCGAATACAGATCGAGCTGATGATCAAGCAGTCCAGCGAATTGCGGTCGCTTGCAACGAACTTGACGCCGTCCTACGACACCCACACCGCTGCTGATCCCCAGGTGTTAACAAAATCCACTGACCGCCCGTAGAGCGCGTTGGTTCCGAACGTGATGACGATTCGAAGAAAGTCATCACTCTTTAGTCCAATTCCTGACCCATCCGCGAGATGGGGACCACGGGGTCACTCGCGCGAAGACAACAGGCGCTGCAGCTTAACGTTCCTAACGACAAGTTGTGGAAGTTCCAGCTTGAGTCTCCTTCCAGGATCGTGCGGCGTTCAGACCAGGAGCGTCTCATGCCTGCAACGTTACTTCCGTCGGCGTCGGCGTTCGCTTAAGCACCTGGTTTCGGCGCCGGCCCGACAACCCGTGACCTTCGTTTCGCCTGATTGGCTTCGCCGGCATCAGTCAACAAATGCTGAAGCTGGGTAGCACCAGTCAAATCCAAGCCGACCAGCGGATTTCCCGTTGATCGAAACCACAGTCGCGGCACACCCAATTCATCTTTGCGGGCTTCGATTTCGCATTCGGTGGGTGGTATTCCGAACATGCTGAAGAACTCTGATTTCATCTCAGCCTCCGGTGCCCTATCAAATAATGTGGGAACGAAAATGCGACTTTAAAGGCAAAGGAAACCGAAAGCGGCCCCGACCGGGGATAGAGGAATTACCGAGGCCGCCCGGCCCGCCGCTACAGAGTTCCGATTTCTAACCGTCCTTCGACTTGGCAACCTCTCTCGCCAGTCGTTCAGCCTTCAGCCGTTCTAGGTTTTTGCGCAGCGCTTTTTGCTCCTGCTCGTATTCGTTCAGGGGCCTATCCGATGGACGGAACTTGCTTGCTTCATTTTCGCGTTTGCTCATGACGTGACCCTTTTGATGGATGGATCCCCACGACTGAATACCGCGCATCGTACTGGCTCAGACTAACATACTTGAAGGGGCCGATGTCAGTTCTGGCGGCGAACTAATGTCTCAGTTGGGTCAGTCGCGTCGGTTCGGACCTCCTACCGGTCACTTCCGGTCTACCTCGATCAACGGACACCTCGCTCAGGACGGACGCGCTTGGTCGTTTCGTGCCATTTCCGGAAGTCACCGTCCGCTCGGGTGACTGCCGCCTACCCCCAAGAGCCAACATTGGTCCGCGCGCGGGGTACATACTTTTCGTGGCGCAAAAGAAATTTGGGGCCTTATTGCAAGGTCGCGGCGAATAAATCCCAGCGGCCCGGAAGGCCCTTTAGTTCATGCGATCCGCGCTCGGAGAATTTCAGGCCTCGCACCTGCCACAGAGATCGGTGACGACCCCTGGATACCAGCGATCTCGCTCGACTGCGATTGCGCCATTACTCGCGCGGCAGCGTGAACCGCAATACCGCCGATGTCCCGTCCCCTCAATTCGATCTCTGCCGGTGTGGAGACCTGCCCGCAACGGCAACCCGATATTGCTGACTGGCCGAGCCGGAGCGCCAGTGCACATCGGACCGCGCGGCTGGGCCCATCGGGAAGGTCGCCAAAATGCCGTCGCCGGTGCTCTTCACCAGAATCCCGCGATGCCTCTCGACCACCTGTCGCGCGAGTTGGTCGTGACTGTCCAGCATCCGGCGCCAGCTCTGGTCACCCATCGCGGCCGCGTTGCGGGCAGAATCCACGATATCGGTAAACAGACCGTGGGCGAGTAATCCGCCTCAAGCTCTGTCGAATAACCCGCGGGATGGCCGGTGACAAATTCCTCGATGTCGCCAAGCAGCGCTTCTGTGTCGCCGGAAAAGAACGCGTGGTCGGCATTGTCGGGATATTCAATATATTTGGCACCAGGGATTTTTGCGCCGCCAAGTCGCGGCCTCGACCTGACCGTCACCTGAGCATCGGCTCGACGATGCAACACGAGCGTTGGAGTACGCACGGTCGGAAGTATCGATCTGACATCGATCTGACTGTTCAACAACAGGAACGCCTTTAGAGCGCCGGGAGTGGCCGACAACCGCTGGTACTTCGCAAGCTGAGTAACCGCGCTGGGGACTCGCCGCCTGACTGGGCATGAGCGTTTTGATCATGGCTCCCGTACCCCAAAGCTTCACCCGTTCCAAGATCGCTTCTTCCGTGTTAAATCCCTTGGCGAAACCACCGAACAGCAGGAGATGAGATACCTGCTCGGGGATACGTCGCGGCAAACAGCGCGCTCATCGGTGAGCCTTCGGAAAAACCCAAAAGCGCGGCTTGCTGCGATCCGACGTCATCCATGACGGCGCGAACATCATCCATCCGCTGCTCGAGCGGGATGGCGCGCCGGAAATCCTGTCGGACAGTCCCTGACCCCCTCTTGTCGAAGGTAACGACCCGGGCAAAAGCTGGAAAGGCGGCGCAGGAAGGCCGTGTAGCCGGCCAGTTCATGCGCAAACTCGACATGCGAGACAATGCCGGGTACCAGCACGATGTCGATCGGCCCGTCGCCCATGGTTTGATAGGCGATGTTGACCTCGCCGCTAAGGGCGTAGCGTCTCGGGCAGAGCAAAATCATTCATAGGCCGGCGCCTGCCGCGGAAAACAATGATACATCATTAAATTTACGCAACGCTCGCAGAGGCGGCAGCCTATCGCAAGTCCAACCGGCAGACACCTGGAAAAGTGGTTTTTGGCCTGTTCTGGCCAAGCCGTCGAATGTCTCATTCGGGTCAATCACCGCGTCACTTTGCTCGTCGGCCGACTACTACTTCCTGGCCCCCTCGAAACAGACATCGTCAGGGCCGGTCGCCATGTCTCAAAGGGTGCCATGTGTGGACATCGAACACCTCACCACTCCTGCTCGTTGTTATTGTCTACCGAGAGCCCGACCACAGCTCGCCAGCTGCGTGGCGCAACGACTCACGGTGAGGTCCGTGAAGTGAAGCTAGGCGGCTTCAGTGCGCCAACGCAGGATGTGTCGGGGGCGTCCGGAGCGTCGAGGAACGACACAATTACCGCTTGGGCGCAGGGAGACGCGGGGAGACAAAATGCCCGACGCCCGGGATGCTGATGATGGTTGCGTTGGACAGGCGCGCCGCGGCCGCCTTCGCCCCGGCGAGAGACGTCAACGTATCGAAGCTGCCAGAGATGAGGAGCGTCGGAATGTTGCTCGCGACGGGCTGGCGCATGGCCGACGGAGCGGCAGGAACCTTCCAGACGTCGCGGCAGTCTTCGTTGGCATACGCCCAGCCGCCAACGCCCTCACTTTGCACCGAGGCCGGATAGTCGGGAAACGCTTCCCGGCCGGCGGCGGCAAGATCCTCCGGAGTCGCGAACGGGTAATCTTCGCGACAGGTGACGCCGAAGGCCAGTCCGTAGCCAAGGGCAGCGACACCCGGACCGGGTGGCGGCGCCCGGCCTGCCCGATCCTGGGCGATCGCCTCGATGGCCTCGGGCCGGCCGGCGGCGAGCCCACCAATGAGGTCCGGCGCGGCGCGGAGTAAGGGCACGGCATAGTTCTGGTTGCGCAGCCAGTCGACCAGTGCCCCGCCGTCGAGCACGACCTTGAGGTCCTTGCCGGTGACGGGGTCGCTGACGGTTGTCGTCAGCGGCTCGGCCTCGAGCTTGTTGACCAGCGCCGTAAAGGCTTTCTTCGAGACGGGGATGGGCCGCGTTGCAGGCCGGTTTCCGCTGCGCAGGCGTGGAAGAGGTTGTCGAAGCCGGTGCGCGTGATCCGCCAGTTTCCCGGGATGGTGTAGGTCGTCGGTAAGACCGAATCGAGGACGACGCTGCGGATACCTTCGGGTTGGTCGCGCATAAGCGTCTGCGCCAGGTAGCTGCCATATGAAGTCCCGTAGACATTCCACGTGGTAAGGCCGAGCACCTTGCGGAGGTCGGCGAAATCAGCGGCGTTCTCAGTCGAATTGTAGGCGCTAAGGTCGGCGCCGGTGGCGACGAGTTCGCGGTGGCAGGCTTCCGTCGCTGCCAAATGAGCGCGCTTGGTTGCCTCGGAATAGAAACGAAGGCCGAGAAGCTCTCTGGCGAAGTCGTCGACGGACGCGCAGGTAAGTGCCGGCTCCGAGAACATGGTGCCGCGCTGGCTCACTACCAGAATGTCCCGGTCGCGGATGAAATTGGCAGCGATGAGTCCGTTGACCTCCAGAGGGGCAATGTCGCCCGGCCCACCGGCCAGATAGACAACCGGATCGGCTCGCTTCTCCGGCGAGCGGGCTGGGAATTTCGCGACCATGAGCCTGATGGTGCGGCCATCCGGTCGACTCCGATCCTCATGCACGACGAGATAGCCGCAGCTCGCGTCGGCGAGCGTCTCGGCGCCCTGCAGTTTAGGGCACGGCGCCGGCTCGAAGCGCGGCACAGTTGCTCTTCCTTCGGCAGCCTGTGCGGCTCGCGCCACAACCGGTGAAGCAAGGAGAAGAGCGAGCAGCAGAAAATGTTGGTGGGTAGTAGGCATGGTCCGGAGCCTTACGACTGGAGTATGCGCCCACCAAGCCGCCCCAAGGCAGCCTACTCCGAGATTGGCGATAAAGCACGGCACAATGTTCGCTATGGGGATCCGAACCGGAAGTGCCTCCGCCGACAGCAGACATCGGTACGCCGACCGCTCAGGTCCGTGTCGTGCCATGAGCCGACATTTTCGGAGGGCTGCTCAACGTCCGCTGTCGCCAACAGCGGACATTAAGCAAACGTATCCATTACCCTCGCCATGGCCGGATGCTTCCGGTTCTTCACCTTCACCCAGAGCTTCGACCGTCCGGCCTGATAGAGAGCGCGGTCGCGGTGCTTCGACACTAACCTCTCAAGGCCGAAACCTGCATGCATTGCAAGACGCTTCCGGGAGAATGGGGGTTGTTAAACTTTAGTGTTTGTTCGAATGAACTTTTGTGGGAATCACTCGCGCAAAATCAATGCATCATTGATGCGTTTCTATAGATAACTTGTAAACGTTCGGACCGAATTTGTCGCCGCGCTCCCTACCAATGACTGGACGGCGGAGCTGGATGGGTGCCATTTTTCCTAGCCGGTGGGATCCGCGCACCTTCATCCCAAGACCGGCGGCGAACGGAACCAAAGCAGAGGCGTTCGAAGTTGCTGCGTTGTTGTCACGGGGATCGCGATGATCAGACGAGCAATCCCAGCTTTTGTAGCATTGATTGCCCTCAGCCAAACGGCCACAGCTGGTGTCTCTTGCGCCGTTGTACGTTTCTATGTCGCCAAATACTCGGAAGCAGCCGCTGAGACATGGGCGCGAAGTCACGGCGCCAGCGATGCCGAAATCGAAACGGCGCGTCGTTGTCTGCATCATAGGGCTAACGTGCAGATTGCAAGCTCGGCTGCGAGGTCACAGGTGCTCGCTCCTGTAACTCCAGCAGGAGCGCGCCCGGCACGAACCAAACGAACGCGATCCAAATCAGGACGCGTCGCACGTCGTATCTGTGCAGGATCCGCGCGCCGACCCCGAGAAGGATAGTCATGGCGACGAACCACGCGTTCATGGCATCATCCGCCCGAAGAATATCGAGGATCCTTCAGCCGGGCATCTGAGCCACGAGGTTAAGGATCTCGTTCCCTCCGATAGAAAGACTACCACGTTGCGTCCACGCTATGTGCGCTCTATGCACCGCGCCAACAGTAGGGGAGTGACGGGCCATGTGGCATGGTTCAAACGACTCTGGGATCACGTAGTTGGGCGGCGCCGATCCAGCATCGCCCTTTTGCATTACCTCGATGGGGATCGTATAAGGTACGGCATCATCTCAGCGGGACCGTATCGGGCCGCAGGGCCGGGTGAACTGCACGCCGGATGCGTCCGGTTCTTCCATGACCCAATGCCTTCAACGCGGATAGGGTCCGCTATTTTCAAGGACCTTGGTCAGTGCGGTTGGCATGTCTGAGTTGGGTCAGACTCAGAAATCCCCTGCGCGCAATTGGGAGGTCCGCTTCGCCCTCAGGAACGGACATCATCTGCCGGACCTGCGAGGTTCGAAAAGTGCCGATTTTGTTGCAAAAGTCGGCTGTTAGCGATGGATCGTTCGGGCCATTTCGCTGAGGACGACCGGCTTTGATCCGCCGGCCCTGATGCTCTCTACGCAACCTCGAACGCTACGCGATGCACAGAGCCCGAGCGGGTGGTGGGCGAGCGACCAGCGACGCGAGCCGCCGCAGGTTCTGGGCGATGGCAGCAAGAACAAACTCGTCCTGGGCGCCTCGTGGTCCACGCAGTCGAAGCCGACCGAGCTTCAGGATACGCTTCAAGTGTGCGAACCTCATCTCGATCTTCTTGCGCTCACGTCGTGACTTCTCAAAGTCTTCGGTGTCAGCAAACGACCGGGCAACGTCTCGGGCGTGTTCATGGATGTCGCGCGGGATCTTGCGCGATGGATCTTTGGACAGCACTGCGGTTTAAGCGGGCATACATCGCAGTCGAGCTTGCTCGCACGATACAGAAGCGTCTTGCCCTCGTGCACGGTGCCGCTCGTTCCGAGCTGCTTCCCGCCCGGGCAGTGGTAGACGTCGTTGGTCGGATCATATCGAAAGTCGCTGCGCGAGAAGGTACCGTCATCTCGCTTCGACTTGTCGAACACGGGGATATGTGGCGCGATGCCCTTCTCCTCAACCAGCCAGTTCAGCATCGGAGCAGCCCCGTAAGCGGTATCCCCGACAAGCCGCTCCGGCTTGAGACCAAAGCGCTCCTCCGTTCGCTCAATCATGGTCCTCGCCGCTCCGACCTCGGCCTGGCGAATGGAGCGGGAAGCCTCGACATCAACGATGACGCCGAACTTCACGTCGATGAGATAATTGTCGGAGTAAGCGAAGAATGCCGGTCCCTTGTGAGCTCCGGTCCACTGGGCCGCGGGATCGGACGGCGAAACGAACTTCGGGACAACCTCGCTGGCCGCCCCCACGCCGTATCGTCGAGGGTCGCCAGATACTCCTTCACCGCGCGGCTTGACCTCGCCGGATCTCGATCCCTGCGCCAATCCTGACCCGTGATCGAGCGCTGCTTGTTGGCGTCGGCTTGGATCAGGCTCGCATCGACGGCAAAGCCTTCGCCACCAACCAGACCCGCCGCGATGCACGCCTCGACGACCCGTTCGAACATCCGGCGGAAAACATCACCTTCACGAAAACGCTCGTTCCGAGCACGCGAGAACGCCGAATGATCCGGGACAGCATCCTCGATACCGAGCTTGCAAAACCAGCGATAGGCGAGGTTCACCTGCACTTCACGACAGATCAATCGCTCCGAGCGGATCGCAAAGACATAACCTACGACCAGCATCCGGATCATCAGTTCCGGATCGATCGACGGGCGACCCATGGACGAATAATGGGGTGCAAGCTCGCTGTGGAGCCAGGACAGATCGAGAGCAGCATCGATCTTCCGCACCATGTGATCTTCGGGAACGGCATCACCAAGACGAAACTCGTAGAACAGTTGACCTTGGTCACTCTTCAGACGGCCCATCATGGATCGACCTCGCCGAGAATCGCGTCAACACGACGGAATCACGCTTCGCGATCTGTCTCAACTGACTTTTGACAACAAAATCCGCCAAAAGCCGACCCTTCCAGCTGGGTCAGCTGTTGACCCGGACACACCGTGTCACGCTTTCGGGCGAAGGCCATGCCACTTCAAATGCCTGTTGAAGCGAAAGTGATTAAATACTCAGCCGCAAGGTTTGGCGGGGTCCTTAAGAAGGGAACACATGCAACGGCGAGAGTTCATTGCGGGACGGCGGCCACTGCAGTCCTGAGCTTTGGTTCCGTCGGGTGATGGACTCACAGACACTTTAGAGCGCCGTCACGAGGGCCGCGCTTTCATCCAGCATGGGCAAAATCGCGTCTCGGGGCTTGGGCGGAAGCATCAGGACGACCCGATCAACGCCGGCGTCACGGTAGCGTTTTAGCACCTCTAAGTCTCGGGGCGCCCCGAAGACGTCGAAGGAGAGCGACGCGGGATCGCGGCCAGCGTCCTTTGCCATTTGACGGAATTGCGGCAGCACCTCGAGCGGATCGAGCGCGCGCCGCCGATCGGAATCCAGCCGTCGCCGTAGGCGATCGCCCGTCTTGCTGCGTGGGGAATGCGCCCCCAACAACGATGGGCGGGTAAGGTTTTTGAACCGGTTTGGGCCACTGCATCATGGGTTCGAACTTGACGAATTCGCCGTCGAATGCCGCCGTCGACTGCGTCCAGATTTGCTTCATCGCCTGGATCCGCTCACGCATCAGCTTGAAGCGGGTTGCAAACGCAGTGCCGTGATTGGCCATCTCCTCCTCGTTCCAACCCCCGCCAACGCCGAAAATGAACCGGCCCGAGGAAAGCTGGTCGACGGTCGATACCTCCTTGGCGGTGTGGATTGGATCACGCTCGACGACAAGACAGATCCCCGTCGCAAGCTTGATGGTTTTCGTCACCGCGGCGGCAGCGGCTAGCGAGACGAACGGATCGTAGCTATCGTAATAGTACTTCGGCAGCTCAGCGCCGCCGGGCCACGGCGATTTGCGACTGGTGGGAATGTGACTGTGCTCCGGCAACCACAATGACTCGTAACCTCGCGCCTCCGCCGCCACGGCAAGGTCGTGCGGTGGAATCGAGTAATCCGTCGGAAACATCGTAAGCCCGACATGCATGTTCAGTGCTCCTCGGTTGCGGCCAGGCTCCATCACACGCGACCGCACGTGATGGTCGCACACATCAGGGGCGCGAACCAATGTCCTTCTCAACTTTATCAGAGAAATGAGCGGACGTACCGTTGTTTGTCGCAACGCTGGCCCTCATCGCAGCGACGGCTTGTCGAGCTTCGCGCATCGGGCGGGATTACAGGATCTCGGAGTGCGACGACCGGGACTTACGCCATTACGGTCGCAACAGCCTCTAGGCTTGACCATCATGGTCGGCCTCGTCCGCGCCCACGGACAGGTTGCCCCAGCTCGTCACCCGCTCCAGGCGGACCGCGATGACGGGCCGTTCGGCGATCTGCATCGCCGCCAACTGGCGGTACCGAGAGCGTAGCAGCTCCTGCGCGCGATCGTGCTCCGTCCCGGCGCGCAGGATCTCAGCCCGTCCACGCAACATCACCCAGCCAAGCCGGGTCCAGTCTTCGTCGTACCGATCAACCACGATAGCGACCATCGGGTTGCGCTCGATGTTGCGGACGCGCTTGAGTGCTGGTCCAGCCACGCGCTTCGGCTTCTCGTCGATGGTGATGTAAAGGGTGCCTTGCGAAATCGTAAAGCACACCGGCACGACGTGCGGAATGGCCCGGCTATCGGCCGTGGCAAGATGCCCGACCCGTCGCGTCAACAGGAACCTGCGTTCGTGGTCTGACAGCACGTGACGGTCCGCCGCGCGATGACTGTCAATCGCGCCGATACTGCACGGCTTGGCTCGGCTTCACCACCCAGAAATCGGCGTTCGACCCCATGCAGTCGCTCCAGCAACGCCTCGGGGATGCGCCGCGTGCACTCGATCTCGTCGGCCGCGGCAACGATCTCCGCCCCGAGCTCGCGGGCGCGGAGCGACCGGGTCCGGACTGGTCTGGATGTCCATGCGTCACCTCAGATTGGCAGGGCATTGCGGCCGCCGCGTCGCGGACCGGGCTCCCCTACCCGCGGTATCTCCACGGCGTGCCGCTGGCCGCGGTCTCGTCAATCGTCCATTGCGGCAGCGCCAGCCCCGGCGCGACATCGGTGAAAACCATGCGCACCCGGGTGCCGATGCCTACCCGCTCGACTTCGGCCTTCGGCGCGAGTACCCCGTCCGGCCGCACCAGATTGCCGATCACGCGGAGCCCCTCTTCCTTGGTCGGCATGCCGCTCTGAGTGTCCAGCTCGACCAGCAGCACGAGATATGGCGTGTACTGCTTGAAAGCAGGTTGAATGGCATGATGGACTTCGGTGTAGGAATGCACGGTGCCGCGACCCTCGACCGACACCCATTCCGGAAATCAGCTCCGAACACCAGGGGCACGCCGTTGTCGGTGGGTAGCGAAGCAGCTTGCACGAGGCGCAGCGCTGGAGGCGGAAATCATGCTTCGCACAGTAGGCGAAGTAGTTGAGGTTCTCAGTGGTCGAGATCATTGATCTCAAGCGGCATGCCGAGATATTGCGCGGATATCATTTGCCCTACCCTCCGCATCACCATGGCCGATCCCGTGCCGGGCATCGCCCAGCCAAGATTGGCCGATACCTCGGCGTTCCTCACCTGGCGGCAACCACCCTCGCGATAATCGTAGGTGTGCTGCCGCCTGCCGTCGGGCCCGATCGGGCAGCTATCGTCCGCATCGTGGCGGAGCTGACGCACGTTCTCGATCACCATGGCGATGCCGTGGGTGTAGCCCTCGCAGAGATGGCCACCCGACGTGTTGTTCGGCCTTTTTCCACCGAGCATGATGGTGCCGTCCGAGACGTAGTGGCCGCCCTCGCCCTTCTTGCAGAAGCCGTAATCCTCCAGTTGCAGCATGGTGGTGAAGGTGAAGGCGTCATAGGAGCCCGTGAGATCGACGTCCTCCGGGCTGACGCCGGAATTCGGCCAGAGGATGTCCTTGGCGTAGTGACCGGCGACGGTGGAGATCGGCCCGACCTGGTAGTGCATGTCGACCCGCGGCTTCGAGCAGCGGCCCACCACGCCGCGGATCCGCACCAGCGGGTGCTTCAGGTCTTTCGCCCGCTCAGCCGTGGTCACGATGATGGCATTGGCGTTGTCTGTCTCCACGCAGCAGTCGAGCAGGTGCAGTGGCTTGCAGATCATGCGGCTGTTGACGACATCCTCCACCGTGACGCGCTTCTTGTAGTAGGCCTTGGGATTGTTCGAGGCGTGATGGCTGTGGGCGACGCGGACATGAGCGACCTGCTCGGCGGTGGTGCCGAAGTCGTGCATGTGGCGCATGAAGGTCGGCGCGAACGACTGTCCCGCGCTCTGCCAGCCATAGGCGCGGCTGTGCAGCGCGTCGCCCGAGACGGGAGCTGCGGCGCGCACGCCGGTGCCACCGATCCGCACCTGCGAGAAACCGTTCATCGAGCGGAAGATCACCACCGTCTTGCACATGCCGGCCTCGATGACGCCGATCGCGATGCCGATCAACGCCTCGGTCGACGATCCGCCGCCGAACACGTCCATGTAGAAATTGAGACGGATGCCGAGGTCGCCGGCGACGAATGGCGAGAACACCGAGTCGTTAAATTGATACGACAGCATGCCGTCGATCTCGGAGGCTTTGAGTCCCGCGTCGACCATGGCGTTGCGCACCGCGATTGATGCGAGCGCCCGCGTCGATCTTGTTCGAGCCGCGCGATGTAGGCGGTCTCGCCGACACCGACGATGGCGTACTTGTCGCGCAAGAACTTCGGCGTGGTGGCTTCGACATCTTCTCTCGGCAGAGGCATTTCCCTGGCCCCGGATCAGTTTTTCTGCTTCTTGTCCGTCTCGCGCCTGAATGAGAATGCTGCATAGCCTTCTCTTTGTCCATCTCCGCGCGCTGCCGTGCGCCGAATATCCTCCGATTAGCTAGTCGAGATCGCAACGTTCCAAACGCTCTCCGATCTCACGCGTTCGCGTAAGGCTTGATGATCTCCTCGCCGAAGCGGGCCAGCGTCGTTTCGAGATCGGGCAGGAACGCCGTCACTGGCAGCGCAAGGCGGCCCGCGCCCCGCGCGATGCGCTCCTCGACGGCCGCGCGCGGGTCGGAGCCGGAATTCGGCAGCGCACCGGGACAGCCGAGGATCAATTCCACCATCGCCGGATCGCGGCCGGCCTGCTCGGCCGAACGGCGCACGACGTCGAGCAACGGCATGGTGTCGACCTGGGCGCCGATCGAGGGGAAGAAGCCGTCGCCCAGGCGGCCGGCGCGGCGGGCGGCCGCTTCCGAGTGGCCACCGACGACGATCGGCACCGATTTCGCGACCGGCTTCGGATTGCAGCTGACCTTGTCGAAATTCACAAACTCGCCCGCGAAGCTGGCACCGTCGCTGGCCCACAATGCGCGCATGGCCGCGACATACTCATCGGCGTCGCTTGCCGCGACGCTCGAAAGGAATGCCGAGCGCGTCGAACTCCTCCTTTAGCCAACCCACCCCGATGCCGAGTTCGATCCGGCCGCCGCTGAGATAGTCGAGCGTGGCGACCTCCTTGGCCAGCACCAGCGGGTTGCGTTGCGGCAGGATCATCACCGCCGTCATGAAGCGCAGCCGCGTGGTGGCGGCGGCGACCCACGTCAGCCAGATCAGCGGATCGGGAAAGTTCACCGACGGACCGCCCGGCAATCGGCCGCCCGGCGCATAGGGATAGACGCTCGTGTAGTTGTCGGGAACCACGACGTGCTCGACGGCAAACACCGAGTCGAAGCCGGCCGCCTCCGCCAGGCGCACCAGACGGCGGGCGCCTTCAGGGTCGGGGAACGCGAAGTTGCCGAAGTGCAGGGCGAATTTCATGGCGGCGGTTCCTTCCCGGATCGAGCGGCGCGTTCGATCGGCGCCTTCCAAACGCCATCATGGCACAGCGGCGAGGGCATCGGGGAGCCGCCGTTCATGGCAGCATTCATGCACCCGCCGACACTGTTCAAGCGACCCGGCGCTTCGTATCCTTCCGGCCCGGGAGGACCTGACGATGAAGCTTGGTCTGGTCAATCGGCTATTCGGGCGCACATCTGGAAGTGCCGGTCGCACTGGTGCAGCGCGCGGAAGAGCTGGGTTACGACTCGGTCTGGTCGGCCGAAGCCTATGGCTCCGACGCGATCACGCCGCTCGCGTTCCTCGCCGCCAAGACCAGCCGCATCAAGCTCGGCACCGGCATCATGCAGCTGGCCGCGCGAACGCCGGCCAACGCCGCCATGTCGGCCGCCAGCATTGATGCGATGTCCGGCGGCGGCCGCTTCATCGCAGGCCTGGGTGTCTCGGGACCGCAGATCGTCGAGGGCTGGTACGGCCAGCCGTGGGGCAAGCCCTATTATCGGGTCAAGGACTACGTCGCGATCATGCGCAAGATCTTCAAGCGCGAAGAACCCGTGACGCACGAAGGCCGCGAGATCAGCCTGCCCTACAAGGGCGAGGGCTCCGCCGGCCTCGCCAAGCCGCTGAAGTCGATCCTGCACATGAACCCCGACATCCCGATCTATCTCGCCACCGGCGGCGAGGCGATGGTCAAGCTGACGGCCGAGATCGCCGACGGCTGGCTGCCAATGGGTTTCGTGCCGGGCGCCATGGAGGAGTACGGCCCGTGGCTGGAGGAAGGCTTCCGCCGCGCCGGCAACGGCAAGAGCCTGAAGGATTTCACCATCCAGGCCTCCGTCCATGTCGAGGTCGACAACGACGTCAAAGGAGCGCTGACGCGCCTCAAGCCGGAGGTGGCGCTCTATGTGGGCGGCATGGGTCACCGGACCAAAAATTTTCACAACGACATCATGGTCCGTCGCGGCTTCGGCGACGCCGCCAAGCGCATCCAGGAACTCTACCTCGCGGGCCACAAGGACGAAGCCATCGCCAGCGTGCCCGACGAGTGGGTCGATCTGAAATCGCTGGTCGGCCCACCGGCGCGCATCCGCGAACGCTACCGCGCCTGGGAGGACAGCGGCGCGGATTCGCTCAGCGTGCGATCACGCCAGCCCGAGGCCATCGAGGTGATGGCCAAGGCCGCGCGGCTGAACTGAGGTCCTGACCGGCGGAGAACAAGCGTCATGCGTCCACCCCTTCGCGTCGGCACCGTCTACGATTTCCGCAACACGCCGGAATCGGGCATGGACATGCCGAGCCTGTACGCCGCGATCATGGACCAGGTGGTCATGCTCGACGGGCTCGGATTGGATCTCGTGTGGTTCACCGAGCATCACTTCCTCGATGACGGCTACCTGCCCTCGTGGGTGCCGATGGCGGGCGCGATCGCCGCGCGCACCAAACATGTGCGGCTATCGAGCGACGTCTGCCTGCTGCCGTTCAACCATCCGGTGCGGCTGGCCGAGGACCTGGCGGTACTCGACAATATCAGCAATGGCCGCGATCGAGGTCGGCGTCGGCATGGGCTACGCGCCGCACGAGTTCCGCGGCTTCGGTCTGCCCGTCTCGCGCCGCGTGTCGCTGACGGACGAAGGCATCGAGGTGCTGCGCCATTGTTTCACCGGCGAGAAGTTCAGTTTCCATGGCAAGCGCTACGATTTCGACGACGTGGTGATCAGGCCGCGCTACGTGCAACCGGGCGGCCCGCCGCTCATGGATTGCTGCGATGTCGGAGGCCGGCGCGCAGCGCGCGGCGCGCAATGACAGCAACTTCCTGCCGCAGGGCGCGCGGTCAATGGTGCTCGATCCGTGGCGCGCGACGCTGAAGGCGTCGGGCCGCAACCCCGACATCTATCGCGTCGGCATCATCCGCTCCTGCCTCGTGACCGACGACCCCGAGCGCGACTGGCCGGCCGTGCGCGCCGCCGAGCGCTATCGCGGCCAGGTCTATCGCAGCTTCAACAAGGACGAGAGCGCCGCCGGCGGCGTTTCGGGCAACACGCGGGAAGCCAGCATCCCGCAGACATGGGTGGTCGGCAACGTCGAGCACTGCGTGAAGGAGCTGACATCCTTCGTGCGCGAATACGGCATCACCGACCTCGTGACCTGGGCGGTGCCGCCGGGCATGCGGCCGGAACAGATGAACGGCAGTCTCGAACGCTTCGTGCGCGACGTGGCGCCCCGCGTCAAAGCCGCAGCCGCGGCGGCCTGAGCCAAGGAAAGATGGCGCATGGGTGTCGGGATCGGACTGGGCTGTGCGGAGTTTCCGTTTTCCGGCGCGGCGGCGTACTGGCGCTGGATCGACATGTGCGAGGCCGGAGGCGTGGATCTCGATCTGGCAGACCGACCGGATCGTCGGCCGTCAGCCGTTCCTCGAATCGATGACCACGATGGCGGCCTTGGCCGGGCGCACGCGGCGCATGCGGTTCGGCATGAACGTCGTGTCGCTGACATTCCGCGACCCCGTGCTGCTGGCCAAGCAGTGCGCCACCATCGACATGCTGTCCGACGGTCGCCTGCTGCCCGCTTTCGGCATTGGCAGCCCGCTGGCGCCCGAATGGCAGGCGCTCGGCATGGACACCAAGACGCGCGGTCGCAAGACCGACGAGTGCCTCGATATCATCCGCCGCCTGTGGCGAGAGGAGTCGGTCGACTTCAGCGGCGCCTTCTACCAGCTGAAGGGCGTCACCATCACGCCGAAGCCCGTGCAGCCCGATCTGCCGATGTGGATCGGCGGCTCGACGGATGCCGCGATCCGGCGCACCGCGCGCATCGGCACCGGCTGGCAGGCCGGCGGCGACCCGCCGGCCGAGGCCGGTCGCGTCGTGGCCGCGATCAAGGCCGCCGCCAGCGAAGCCGGCCGATCCATCGACGAAGATCATTATGGCGCCGGCTTCGCGTTCCACTTCGGCAGCCGGGACGCGCCCGGTGTCGGCAAGGCGATGGATGCCTACGCCAAACGCACCGGGCGTGACGCCAGCCACGCGTTCGCGATCGGCGACGCCGACACGATTCTCGCGCGCATTGCCGAATATGTCGACGCCGGCGTGTCGAAGTTCATTTTGCGGCCACTCGGCGGCGATGACGACACACTTCTGGCCCAGACCCGTCAGCTAATCGAGCAAGTGCTGCCGCGCGCGGAAGCGCGCTGGCCGAAACATCCAAAGACAAGCGATCTATAGCGACACAAAAGAGGGAGACAACGATGCGCATCGGCGGGGCCATGTTTTTCACCGACTACTCGATGTCGCCGACCGAACTTGCGCGGGCGCTGGAGGAGCGCGGCTTCGATCTGCTCTGGGTGCCCGGAACACTCCCACATTCCGTTGACGCGCAAGTCGCCCTTCCCCAGCGGCGGCGATCTGCCGAAGAAATATTACGACGTGATGGACCCGTTCGTGGTGCTGGGTGCGGCCGCGGCGGTGACCAAGACGCTGCTGCTCGGCACCGGCATTTGCCTGATCGCTCAGCGCGACCCGATCCAGACCGCCAAGCAGGTCGCTTCGATCGACCAGGTCTCGGGCGGTCGTTTCCTGTTCGGTATCGGCAACGGCTGGAATGAGGACGAGATGGCCAACCACGGCACCGCTTTCGCAAGCCGCCACAAGCTGGCGCGCGAGCGTGTCGAGGCCATGAAGGAGATCTGGACCGCGTCAAAGGCCGAGTACCATGGCGAGTTCGTGAACTTCGACCCGATGATGACCTGGCCGAAGCCGGTCCAGAAACCGCATCCACCGATTATCGTCGGCGGCGCCTTCCCGTTCGGCGCGCGGCGCGCCTTGCGCTACGGCGACGGCTGGATGCCCCACCGCACGCGCAGCCAGTATGCGGACGTGCAGGCCCTGCTGCCAAAATTCCGCGAGATGGCAGCCGAGGCGGGACGCGATCCCGCGTCGGTACCGATCACGATCTGGGGCGCCAAGGAGAACCTCGACCTGCTCAAGCGCGACCGCGACGACGGCGTCTCACGCCTGGTCGTCAGCCTGGATTCCGGAAAAGCCGATACGATCCTGCCGGAACTCGACCGCTGGGCGACGTTGATCCGCCAGCTCGGCAGCTGAATCTAGACGAGTGGCAAGACCTCGGCCCGGAACTTCTGCATGCCCGCGAGCACTTCATCGGCTGTCGAACCGCCGAAACCGAAATCGAGGCTGCCGACGCCCATGTCGCGCAGCGCCGGATATCGGCGGCGACCAGCGCCGCCGGACCGGCAAACAGGCGATGCTCGCCATCACTGGCCTGTGGTGGCGCAGTCTCGCCGAACACCGTGACGCGCAAGCTCAGGCCGACCGCCTTGGGATCGCGACCCGCTTCGGCGGTCATCTTGCCGCAGGCGAGCCGCCTGAGCCTTGAAGCGCGCCAGGCTGTCGAGCGGATTCTGCGGGTTGGTGCCGATCGGATACCAGGCATCGCCGATGCGCGCAGCCCGTCGCAGCGCCGGACCGCTCTCGCCTCCGACCCAGATCGGCGGATGCGGCTTCTGCACGGGCTTCGGGTCGAAACCGATATTGGAGAACCGGACATGCTTGCCGTCGAATTTCGGCGCGTCCTTCGTCCAGAGTTCGACGAAGGCGCGCACATATTCGTCGGTCACAGTTCCACGCGCATCGAAATCCGGCGCGTCGATGGCCTCGAACTCCTCCCGCATCCAGCCCGCGCCCGATACCGAGCGTCAGCCGGCCACCCGAGAGGACGTCGATGGTCGAGAGAATCTTGGCGGTCAGCACGGCCGGCCGGTGCGGCACCACCATGACGGATGGTCACGAGACGCAGCCGCGTCGTTTTCGCGGCGATCCAGGCGATCTCCGTCAGCTGTTCGTGCCGCTCGCCGCGGGTACCGCTGGGGAATTCCCGGAGGCGCTGTAGGGATATTCGGCCGCGATCGCGGTCGGAATCACGATATGGTCGCTGAACGTCGCATAGTCGAAGCCCATCGCCTCGGCGCCAACCACGATTTTCGCAAGGTTATCCGCGGCCGACAGGGGGCCGGCGGTCGGGGCGTTGAAGCCGATCAGCATTTGTTGCGTCCTTCCTTGCATTGCATTGCTGGCGTCGATGCGACACCATGCGTGCCGCCAGCGGGTGGCGGCAAGCGCCTCCCGCGACGAAATGCGACCCTCTACGGGCGGAGATGATGGATTGTGACGGCGGCCGGTAGACAGGCGACACGGCAGCGGTTCGAAGCGCCGCTGGCAGAACTGATGGCAGAGGCTTCGGCCTTGCGCGATTCCGCGCATGGACGGCTGATCTCCTATTCGCGCAAGGTCTTCATTCCTCTCACCAAACTCTGCCGCGACGTCTGTCACTACTGCACGTTCGCGCAGGTGCCGCGCGCGGGCAAGCCCGTCTACCTCTCACCCGACGAGGTGCTCGCCATCGCGCGCGCCGGAGCGGCCGCAGGTTGCACCGAGGCGCTGTTCACGCTGGGCGACAAGCCCGAGCTGCGATACCAGGCCGCGCGCGACGCATTGAAGGCGCTCGGCCACGAAACGACGATCTCCTATCTCACCGCGATGTGCGCGCTTGTGCTGCGCGAGACCGGATTGCTGCCGCATGCCAATCCCGGCGTGATGACGCGCGAGGAGATCGCCGGCCTGCGCGAGGTGACGGCCAGCCAGGGCATCATGCTGGAGTCCACCAGCGAGCGGCTCTGCAGGCAGGGCGGCGTTCACTACGGTTCTCCCGACAAACATCCCGCAGTCAGGCTGGAAACCCTGCGTCTGGCCGGCGAACTGAAGGTTCCGTTCACGACCGGCATCCTGATCGGCATCGGCGAGACACGCGACGAGCGGATCGACGCGCTGGAGGCGATACGGGATCTGCACGCCGCCCATGGTCATATCCAGGAAGTCATCGTCCAGAACTTCCGGGCCAAGCCCGACACCAAGCTCGCCGATTCCGAGGAACCCGATCTCGACGACCTGCTGTGGACCATCGCGACGGCGCGTCTGATTCTCGGGCCCGACATGAATATCCAGGCGCCGCCAAATCTGTCGCCCGGAGTCTCATCAAAAGCTGATCGACGCGGGGCTTAACGACTGGGGCGGCATCTCGCCGGTCACGCCCGATCACGTGAACCCCGAAGCGCCGTGGCCTGCCATTGCCGAGCTCGCCCGCAAGAGTGCGGACGCCGGCAAGCTGCTGGTGAACCGCTTGCCAATCTACCCCGCCTATGTGCGCGCCGCCGATAACGTGGCTGGCTCCCGACATCGCCACCCGCGTGCGGCGCATGAGCGACGCCGAAGGCTTCGCGCGCGACGATGACTGGGCGCCGGGCAACACCAGGCCGCCACCGGCGCCGCTGGTGCTCGCCCGCGGCGTCGACGCCGGAATCGCAGGAATTGTCGAGCGTGCCACATCGGGCGAACGGCTCGCACTCGAACGACATCGTGCGCCTGTTCGCGGCGCGCGACGCCGACTACCGGCACGTCACGCAGGCCGCCGACGCGCTGCGACGCGCGGTCAGTGGCGACGTCGTGCGTTACGTCGTGAACCGCAACATCAACTACACCAACATCTGCCACTTCCGGTGCAAGTTCTGCGCCTTCTCGAAAGGCCGCACGCACGAGGATCTGCGCGGCTCTCCTTATGATCTCGCCATCGAGGAAATTACGCGTCGCGCGATCGAGGCGTGGGATCGCGGGGCGACGGAAGTGTGCCTGCAAGGCGGCATCCATCCCGACTACACCGGCGCCACATACGAAGCGATCTGCCGGGCGATCAAGGCGGTCGTCCCCGAGATGCACATCCACGCCTTCTCGGCTCTGGAAGTCACGCAAGGTGCCGCGACGCTCGGACTATCGGTCCACGAATTCCTCGCCAGGCTGAAGGCGGCCGGTCTCGGCACCCTGCCCGGCACGGCGGCGGAAATCCTCGACGATGACGTACGCGCCATCATCTGTCCCGACAAGATCAACACCGGCCAATGGCTCGACGTGCAGCGCGCCGCCCACCAGGCAGGATTGCGCACCACATCGACCATCATGTACGGGCACGTCGAGACCTCGAGTTCGTGGGCGAAACATCTGCTTGCGCTACGCGACCTGCAGGCGGAAACCGGCGGCTTCACCGAGTTCGTGCCGCTTCCCTTCGTCCACATGGAAGCGCCGATGTACCGCCACGGCATGGCGCGCCCCGGCCCGACGTTCCGCGAAGCCGTGATCATGCATTCAGTCGCGCGGCTGGCCCTGCATCCGCTGATATCCAACATCCAGACGTCCTGGGTGAAGATGGGGCCGGCGGGCGCCGCGATCTGCCTGAAGTCCGGCGCCAACGATCTCGGTGGCACGCTGATGAACGAGAGCATCTCGCGCGCCGCCGGCACCCAGCACGGCCAGGAGTTTCCGCCGCACGACATGGAAGCGCTCATCCGCTCGATCGGCCGCGAACCGATGCAACGCGACACGCTCTATCGGCCGGTGCCGGAAGAACGTCGAGCCGCATCCATGATCGCGGCCGACCTGGCGCCGATCGTGCTAGACGCCGGCGCGCAAGAAGGCGGCGGTCGGTTAGGTGATGCCCCGCTCGGCCAGCAGCGCGGGCACGCCAAGTTCTTCGAGCAGCGTGCGGGTACGCGTGCCGACTGATTGCGGCAGGCGCAGGAAAAGCGCCAAATCGACCGGATGATCTATATCCATCGCGATTCCGGGCTGACGGATCACCGTCGGCTCGATGCCCCGCAGACGCGCGGCGTCGAGGTGCGGAAATAGCTGTTGTCGCCGAAGCGAAGCGGCACCGATTCCGGTGGCGAGCAGACCACGGCATTGGATCCGAGATCGTCATGCGCCGGCGAGATCGTGAAAGACGGCGCGGCGAGATGCGCCGATAACACCGCGTCTATCTCCGCCGGCGCGCGTGGCTGGAATGTCGCCGGGCATCGTGATCATGCCGTCACGTCCTTCACCCGCGAGAAGGCGGCGACCGGCATTCACGCTGCCGGTATGTCCGTCGCGTGCTCCCTCGGTCACGATCCGTGCACCGATCTTCTGCACCAAGCGTCGTCGCGTGCGGATCGAGCGTGACGATCATCACGCCGGCCAGAAGCCGGGAACCGACAACGGCCGCGATCATGTCCGTCAGCATGGTCTCGGCGAGCAGCCGGCGTTGCTGGCGGCGACAGCAGGCCCGACAGCCGATGCTTGGCGCCATCTGAACTCCTTGACCGGAATGACCGCCCAGATGTCGCTCATCGCTCGACGACGGCCAATGCGTCCGCCGCGTCGAGCGTTACGCGCGCCAGCGTCTCCCGGTCCTGCAGGCTCGTCATCAGGGTCTTGGCAATCGTGACCCGCGCGCTGATATTGCCGATCCCATCGGCGTCGGCGTGGTCGACGATATAACCGTCCAGCAGATCGCCGTAGCGTGCGGCGACGCCGGCGGCACTGGCCTCGAGGCCGAGTTCGCGCATCATCTTCGCGGTCGGGCCCTGACGGCCTGCCCGCCGATGATCGGCGACACCGCGACGACCGGTGCGCCACTCGCCTTGATCGCATCGCGCATGCCGGGGATCGCCAGAATTGGCTCGACACTGATGAAGGGATTGGACGGACAGATGATCACCGCCCGCACGTCGCCCGAGCGCAGCGCCGCCGTGATGTCGGCGTGCGGCCGGGCAAGCGTCACGCCGTCGAAAGCCAGCTCATGGACAACCGGCCGGCACTGCTGGCGCACGAAATAGTCCTGAAGTCGATCCAGCCCGCGTCGCAGCGCACACGGGTACGCACGCGGTCGTCGCTCATCGGCACCACGCGGGCACCGATGCCGAGGCGCCGGCAAATGTCGGCGGTCACCTCGGACAGTGTCTGCCCGAGGCGCAGGCGACGGGTGCGCTCGACATGCAGCGCCAGATCGCGATCGCCGAGCCGAAACCAGTCCTCGCCGCCGAGCGCGCCGATGCTGTCCATGAACGACCAGGTCTCGTCACGCCGGCCCCAGCCGGTCGCGGGATTGTCGATGCCCGCAGAGCGTGTAGGTCAGCGTGTCGATATCGGGCGAGATGCTGAGCCCAAGATGCTCGAAATCGTCGCCGGTGTTGGCGACCACGAGCAGTTCGTCGGCCGGCAGGACGCGGCTCAGACCGAGCGCCAGTTTCGCGCCGCCGACCCCGCCGGACAGCGCCACGACAAGTCGTTTGCTCATCGGAACATGTCCTCGGCGGCTGGGCCGCACCAGCTCGGACGCAGCATTGTCGGGACCGCGCCATGTCAGGCCGCGCACCATCACGACGGGCTGGCCTTCGGCCCCCTGCCCCATCACCAGCGACGCTGCAGCAGCGATCTCGTCCGCATGCCCGGTGATGCTGACCTGAAGCTCGCGACCGAACAGATCGGGCGAGCCCCGCAGATCCATCAGCGACGGGAGGCCGGCGGCGCCAATCGCAACGCCGCAGGTGCCGCGCCGCCAGGCACGGCCGAAGCTGTCGCTGATGATCACGGCGACCGGCACGCCGAACCTTTGCGACAGGCGCTTCCTCAATATCGCCGCGCTGCCGTCGGGATCGACCGGCAGCAGCAGCGCCCGCTGGGGATCATCGGGCGAGGCCACGTTGGACTGGTCGATGCCTGCGTTGGCCATCACCAGGCCGAGCCGGTGCTCGACGATCAGGACACCCGGCCTTGCCCGCACGACGCGCACCGATTCTGACAGGATCAGTTCGACGAGGCGCGGATCTTTCTGGACCTTGCCGGCGAGTTCGATCGCCTCCGTCGAGGGCTTCGACGGTCGCAAGATCGACCATGCGCCCTTCGGCCTTGGACACGATCTTCTGCGTCAGCACGAAGACGTCGCCGCCACGTGGCACGATGCCACCGCGCGCCAGCCCCTCACCGATCAAGGCGACGAGATCGTCGTCCTTGGCTATCCGCGGAATGCCGGGGACGGCAAGGAGCTCGATAGCGCTGCTGCGTTGCATCGGCCGGTCCCGCGCGCTCAACCGAAACGCTTGCGAAGGCGCGGCAGCACATGCTCACCGTAGAGTTTCAGGAAACGCGCCTGGTCTGGTCCCGGCGCGTGGAACACCAGATGCCGGAAGCCGAGACCGACATAGTAACCGATCCGCTCGACGTGCTCGTCGGCGTCGCTGGAGACGATCCATCGACTGGCGGCGCGCTCCAGCGGCAGCGCGTCGGCGAGGCGCTGCATCTCGACGGGATCCTCGACCGTCATCTTTTCCTCTGGCGTCAGCGCCAGCGCCGCCCAGTGGCGCGTATCCTCGAGCGCACGCGCCTTGTCGGTGTCGAACGACACCTTGACCTCGATCATGCGATCGTAGGGCCGCGCCGGATCCTCCGACGCCGCGATGCCTTCGGCGACCTTCGGCAACAGGGTCTCGGTGTAGAGCTCCGGCTTCTTGCCGCTCGTGCAAATGAACCCCTCGGCGGAGCGGCCGGCGTAACGCGCGACGAGGGCACCTGCGGCAGCGACATAGATCGGCACCGGCGTATCCGGGCGGTCGTAGATCGTCGCCTTCTCGGTCTTGTAGTACTGGCCCTCGAAGCTGACCCGCTCCTGGGTCCAGAGCGCCCTGATCAGCGTGACGGATTCACGCAGGCGAGCGAAGCGCTCCTTGAATTCCGGCCAGGGCTGGCCGGTCGAAGGCACCTCGTTGAGTCCTTCGCCGGTGCCGATGCCGAGCACGACGCGTCCCGGGAACATCGCGCCCATCGTGCCGAACGCCTGGGCGACGATGGAAGGATGGTAGCGGAAAGTCGGCGTCAGCACGCTGGTGCCGATAACGACGCGCGACGTTCTGGCGCCGAGCGCGCCCAGCCACGTCAGCGAAAAGGGCGCATGGCCGTCGACGTGCTTCCATGGCTGAAAGTGATCGCTGATGAAGACCGAATCGAACCCGACTTCCTCGGCAAGACAGGAGAAGCCCAGCAACGTGCCCGGCGCGAACTGCTCCGCCGATGCCTTGTATCCGAGCTTGATCACCGCAAATCTCCTGGCTGGCGCCGGCCGATGCCGAGGCCATGGTACCCGTGGTGGAAATCTATAGATTAGCGGGAAAGCAGCGACCAGCCAAAAAGGGGAAGCGACCATGCATCTCGGAATAGCCCTGCCTTTCGGCGACATCGGCGGCGATGGCCCGATCGTGCGCGAATACGCCGAGCTCGCCGAGGCCGAAGGTTACGACGGCCTGACGCTGGCGGACCACGTGCTCGGCGGCAACCCGGCGAACCCCGCCAGCGGCCGTGCGGGTGGGCTCGGCCTGTTCCACGATCCCTTCGTGGCGTTCGGCTTCATCGCCGCCTGCACGAAAAAGGTCGAACTCTCCACCCAGGTGCTGATCCTCGCGCAGCGTCAGACAGTGCTGGTTGCCAAACAGGCCGCCAGTCTCGACGTGCTCAGCGGCGGCCGCTTCCGGTTCGGCATCGGCGTAGGCTGGAACGAGATGGAGTTCGTCGGCCTCAACGAGAATTTCCACAATCAGGGGCAAGCGGTCCGAGGAACAGGTCCAGGTGATGCAAGCGCTGTGGGCCGATCCCTACGTTACGTTCGAGGGCAAGTGGCACCGCCTTCCGGACGCCGGCATCAATCCCCGGCCGCCACAGCGCAAAATTCCGCTGTGGTTCGGCGGTCACATGGACGTGACGCTGCAGCGGATCGCAAAATGGGGCGACGGCTGGATGATGCTGTCCGAACCGCCGGGACCCAAGGCCGTCGCCGAATTCGACAAGCTGCGCCGCCTGGTGGAAGCCGAGGGACGCGATCCGGCGTCGGTTGGCCTCGAAGTCTGGACCTCAACCGGCACCGGCACCGAAAAGGACTGGCGCGAGGAAATCAGCTTCTGGAAGCAGGCAGGCGTCACGCATGTCACGCTGCACAACACCTTCGGCGGCTACCACCACAAGCGCATGGCCGGCCGGAGCATGACCGACCATGTCGACGCGATGCGCCGCTACCGCAACGCCGTCGCCGATCTGCTCTGAGGGCGGCGCACAGCCGCCTCAGGTATCGGCGAGCGCGGCCAGCATGCGGTCGCGGGCGGCGAAATCGCCATCGGCGTGGACGGGCTGCAGGCAGACATGCGTGGCGCCGGCCGCAAAGTGCGCCCGCAGGCCGCGCCTGATCGTGTCGGCATCGCCCCACAGGACCATCGCATCGATGAACCGGTCGCTGCCGCCGTCGGCGAGCTCAGCCTCGGTGAAGCCCTGGCGCAGCCAGCTGTTGCGGTAGTTCGGCAGCGCCATGTAGCGCGACAGCTCCTTGCGCCCGAGCGCCCGCGCTTTCGCGGGATCGGTCTCGAGCGTCACCTTCTGCTCCACCGCGAGCCACTTCGAGGGCCCGAGGATCGCGGCGGCTCGGCCGGTATGCTTTGGTGTCACGTTATATGGGACAGCGCCACGCGACTTGGCACCGCTCAGCGCCAGCATCTTCGGTCCGAGTGCTGCGACCACGACTGGCAGTTCGCCGGCGGGCGCAGACTTGTTGATGCCGTCGAGATAGGCACTCATCGCCGCCAACGGCTTGTCGTAGCGATGGCCACGCAGGCCCTCGACCATCGGAATGTGGCTGACGCCGAGACCGAGAACGAACCGGTCGCCGTAGAGCGCGTTCAGCGAGATCATGGCGCGCTGCGCGGTGAAGGAATCGCGTGCATAGATGTTGGCGATCGAACTGCCGATCATCAGCTTCTCGCTGCACGACAGCAGCCAGGCCGCCAGCGACATCGACTCGTAGCCTCGCGATTCCGGGTACCACAGGTTCGAGTAGCCATTGTTCTCGACCGTGCGCACGAAATCGCGCAGCTGCGATCCGTCGAGTTTATCGGTGCTGTACCACACGCCGAGGCGTCCGAGTTTCATGTCGATTGCCTCCGGTTGAAGGTGCGTGCGAGCCGCTATCGCGCGGGGCTGCAAAGGGACGAAGCCGTGCGAATTAGCGAGATTCCGTCGCTGCGGCGGTCGGCCACCACGTACCCTAATGGACTGGATCCAGCACGACCACCGGTATCTCGCGCTCGGTCTTGAGCTGATAGTCGGCGTAGGGCGGCCAAAATTCGAGCGCCTTTTTCCAAAGTCGGAGGCGTTCCTCGCCCTCCGTCGTCCTGGCCCGCGCCTTCATCTTCTTGGTCCCGACTTGTACTTCAACGTCGGGGTTCGCAAGAATGTTGCGATACCAGCCTGGGTGTTCGGGCGCGCCTCCCTTTGAGGCGATTACGAAGCAACTGTCGCCGTCCATTCCGTAAAACAGCGGAAATATGAACTTGTCGCCAGACTTGCGGCCGGTGGTGGTCAGCAGCAGCGCCGGCACCGTAATCTCACCTCGCTGGGGCACCGTTATCTTGTACATGTGCCCGTCGGTTCCGCCGCTCGCAAGATAGCGGTTCGCGTGCTCGACCATCCAGTCCGGCAGGTTCGGAGCGAGTTTCGCTTCAGCCATCGTGCCCTCTCATTAAAGCTGTAGGGAAACATACCATCGGGCGCCGGATCGGCCAAATCCGAATTCAAGAGCAAGGCGATTTGGCGCTTTAGGGTGACGACGTTGTTGTGTTCCGACGGATAATCTGTTGTTGGCCTTCAGCGACGTGCAAAGTCGGCCGAAGGTCGCTTTGCCAGAGGCGCAATCGCGAACGCTTTCGGCAGTAACCGGCCTCGGCCAAGATCATCGTCGCGCCTTGACCGCAGACAGCCCTGCTTTGCTTCGGAACTAATATTTGTTGGATTTTTACACCTGAGATCACACCGGACCGTCAGATCAGGCTCGACGTACCACGGCTGATCACCTCGCCTGCGCGCCCTTTTCCCCAACGATCTTGCCTTTGTCTGCAACCACCCGCCCGCGAGCGATGGTCGTGACCGGGCCAGCCGATTACCTCAAATCCCTCCCAAGGCGTGTAGTCCGAACCGTGATGCAGGTCGGACTGCCGGATTGTCTTCTTCAACTTCGGATCCCACAGCACGATATCAGCATCAAAGCCCACGCCGATCGAGCCCTTGCGGGGGTAGAGACCATAAATCCGCGCGTGATTGGTGGACGTCAGCTCGACGAATTTCTGGAGGCTAATCCGCCCCTTCGATACGCCTTCCGAGAAGAAGATTGGCAGCCGCGTCTCCACTCCGGGGATGCCATTGGGTACCCAACGAAACGAGGTGCGTGAATTCGGCGTCAGCTTGCCCCTTGGGATCATCATAGCGAAACGGACAGTGATCCGATGAAAAGGTTTGAAAGACGCCGCCGGTGATGCCTTCCCAGATCGCGTCCTGGCTCTCCTTGTCGCGCGGCGGCGGCGAGCAAACATATTTCGCGCCGCTCATGTCCATGTTCAGGCCCTTCATGTCATCGGCCGTCAGCGTGATGTATTGCGGACAGGTTTCAGCATGCACGGGCAAGCCCGCTGCTGAGCCCAGCGTACCTGCTCCATGGCCTCCTGCCCGACACGTGAACGATCATGATCGGTACGCCCGACAATCTCGGCATGGCTGATGCGCGGTGCGTCGCTTCCCTTTCAACGATCTGAGGTCGCGAAGTTCCGTGAAAATACGGCGCGATATGCCCTTCACGTTCCAGTCTTTCGGTCAGATGGCGAATGGCGTCGTACCCTTCACAATGCACCATCACGAGCGCCTGCTCGCGGCGAGCCACCTCGAAAACCTCGAGCAACTGCTTGTCGCTCAAAACAAGATCGTCATAGCGTCATGAAGACCTTGAAGGACGTATAGCCATCCTTGACGAGCGCCGGCAGCTCCTGACCGAGAACGACAGACGTCGGGTCGGATATGATCAGATGAAACGATGTGTCGATGTAGCACTCGCCTTCGGCGAGTTTCCGGTACTTCCTCGACGCAGGCACGCAGCGAGTGAGCCTTTGATCTGAAGAGCGAATGGCAGGATCGTGGTATTGCCGCCGGCTGCGGCAGCGCGGGTGGCCGAGCCAAAATCGTCGGCCATCACGACATCCAGGTCCGGACTCCTGCGAAATGTGGACGTGGCTATCGATGCCTCCGGGCAGAGCCAGCAGGCCTGTCGCATCAATCTCCCGCGATGCTCCCTCAATACGGTCGGCAATGCTTACGATGCGGCCGTCACGAACGCCAATATCCGCCCGGAATTCGTCGCTGGCCGTTACGATGGTTCCGCCGCGGATGGCGAGGTCAAGCTGTGCCAAGTGAAATGCCTCCGGTCGTTTCTAGGGATGTGTGGACTGAAATACCCGTCCCCACCCTGACAATATTCTCGGGTCTGCATTAGCAAGCAACATCGTTCGCCACAGCGTGACTGCGACGGAATCGAGAATCAGGACCTTCAGTTCACGTTCCAGGGCCGCAGTAATGGCTGCCCTGTCCATGTTCGTGCAGAGGATCACGATCGCGTCGCAGCCCTCCGCAGCAACGGCACGGATCATGTCAGCTATCTCGGCAGGAACTACCTCTCCGAACGAGAAATTATCGCGCAGGCCGAGATGTCGCTCGGCATGACAGGCAATGCCGTCGCCGGCCCAAACCTTGCCGATGCGCAGTTGCACATCGTCGGTATAGGGCGTCACAAAGCCAACCCTTTGCGCACCACTCGACCGCACCGCGTCGATGCAGGCCAGCGTCGACGTCGTGGCGGGCTTTCCGGTGCGCGCACTGATCGCTTCGCAAAGGCTCCGGTCGCGTTCGATTCCCAGCCAGCTGGCCGAAGTGCCGTTCCAGGCCATGGCATCGACCTTGGCGTCGGCAAGCAAATCCGCGGCCGGCAACATGTCTGACGGATCGAATTGATTGAGCGCCTGAGCATCAAGCGCGATCTCGGTCACCGGAAGCGGGAGAAGTGCGCGGTAATCCCGGCGCTCCAGCGAGCATGGCGCAGGTCACGGGCTCCAGCACCGAATTCGACGATGGCGTGAGCATCCCAAGGCGGGTTCGCATTGCTTTCACCGCGAGTCCATGTCGTGACCGACCATGGCGATTATCTCCATGGCTAGGCCACCTGAGCGACGCGCATCGATTCCTCGCGGATGAGCGCGAGGACGCGGCGCTTGGCGTCGTTGAATTCGGGACTCGTAATGTCGCGTGGCCGCGGCAGATCGAAAGTGACGGATTCGCAGAATCCGGCCCGGCCGACGCGTCATGACGACGATCTTGTTGCCCAGCACCAAGGCCTCATCGACGCTGTGCGTGACGAACACGATGGTGCAGCGGTGCTTCTGCCAGATCGCAACCAGCTCTTCCTGCATTTCGAGCTTTGTCTGCGCATCGAGCGCCGCGAATGGCTCGTCCATCAGGATGACGCGCGGGTTCATCAACAGCGCCCGCGCAATGCCTACGCGCTGGTTCATTCCGCCCGACAATTCGGCGGGGTGATGATGTTCGAAGCCCCTCAGGCCGACCAGATCGATGAATTCCATGGCCCTCCGCTGGCGTTCCTGTTTCGCGACGCCTTTGAGCTTGAGGGAGAATGCAACATTATCGATCGCGGTCAGCCAGGGCATCAATGTCGGCTGCTGAAATACCACGCCGCGGTCCGAGCCCGGTCGATCAACGACCTGGCCGTCGACCAGCGCCTGCCCGGATGTCGAATTCTCGAATCCGGCAATGATGTTGAGCAAGGTCGATTTCCCGCAACCCGACGGTCCCAGCAGGCAAACGAGATCGTTCGCATCGATGTCGAGGTCGATATTGTCCAGCGTCAGAAGCTCGCGACCGCGCTTGGGATCGGCGAATATCTTGACGACTTTGCGAAGCTCGATCGCCGCCATCAGCCGGCCCTTCCCTGTACGGTAGTCGCAGTCTGCCAGTGTAGCACGCGCGCCATGATCGCCTTGAGACCGAGGTCCGACAGGTATCGAGCAAGCCGATCGATATCATGGCCGCAAGGACGAGATCGTAGCGAAGAAAGTAATAGGAATCCCACAATACGTAGCCAAGACCGCTCTTGACCGCGACCATCTCGGCCGTGACGGTCAACATCCAGGCAGAACCAATCGCGATACGCAGGCCGGAGAAAATGGAAGGCAGTGCCGCGGGAAACACGATGCCGGTCAGCAGCTGGCGCCCGGTAGCTCCCATCATGGCTCCGGCCCGTACGAGGTTGTGATCGACCGTTTTCACGCCATGGATGGTATTCATCAGGACGGGAAAGAACGCGCCGAGAAAAACCAGGAAGATCGCCGGCTTGTTGGCGATGCCGAACCAGATGATGGCGAGCGGTATCCAGGAGACCGGTGGAATGGGTCGCAACATCTGCAGCGTGGGTTCGAGGGTCTTCTCGAAGACACGGGACCAGCCGATGGCGACACCGGCCAGGATGCCCAATGCACTCGCCAGAGCGAAGCCGCCGAAAACCCGCAGCGCGCTGGCCAAAGCGTCGCGCGTCCAATGACCGGAATAGGTCTGCGTCGTCTCGTCGAAGCCGAAGACCCAGTCGCCCAGCGCGTGCAGCACGCGCGCTCGGCGCAGGCAGCAGCGCCGGGGGCAGATAGCCGGACCGGGCAAACACCTCCCAGCCCGCAATCAGGAGCACGGGAACGACACAGCGTTCCACCGCCTGCGACAGCCGAAACGTGCGCGCGACCGGCGTTACCGGCGAAACCTCAATAGCCGAGGTCATTTTTCTTCTTACCGGTCGCCTGCTCCAGGAACGAATATTCCATGTTCTTTCTACTTCGGCGGACACGTCCTTCGAAATGTACTTCAGGTCGCGCATCATGGCGGCAATGGCGAGGGTTTGCGACCGGTGGATTGCGGCATCCGGCGTGGCATTTTTCAGCGCCTCGTTAGCGACAGTCTTGTCGAGCCCGGTCAATTTGTTGATGACGTCGATCCAGGGGCCCTTGTCGGCCGAGAGTTTTCATTCAACGCGACAACGGCGCCGACGACGGCCTGAATGCCGGGCCGCTGGCTCGCAACGACATCCGAACGGGTGACGATCAGGTTCGTAAGGTTGCCGGCCGCCTGGTCGTAAGGGAAAACGAAATGCTTGCCAGCCCCGGCAAGCCTGATCTGCGAAGCAAATGGCTCCACCGAGCACACCATGTCGATCTCCTCACGCTGCAAGGCGGCGAAATGGTCGGCCGGGTTCGGAATGTTGACGAGTTGAATGTCCTTGTTGGGATCGACGCCCTGCTTGAAATGCGCCGCGCATGTGAATATCCTGGGCGTTACCGCGCGAGGCCGCGACTTTCAGAGGCTGGCCGCCGGCCTTGGCCTTTGCGACGAAGGCTTTTGAAGGCAGCCCAGTCCTCGCCCGGCAGCGCCAGCTTGTTGGATGAGATGCACTCCGAACCGCCGTTGATCTGGCCCGAGACCGCGACGACGTCGAAGCCTTTATCCAGTGCCGTCACGTAATGAAGATAGGTCACCTGAGCGACGTCGATACTCTTCGACACCAGCGCGGTCAGCACGTCATTGCCGGAATTGAAGCCGGTGGCTTCGATCTCGACACCTTTCGCAAGCCCGGGGGTCAAAGACATCGGCAAACAGTGCGCGCATTTCGCGAAGCCAAGCTTGATTTTCGGCGTTTCCGCCGCAGCAAAGGCCATTGCCGCCAGCGTCATTGCAATCACGAACAAAGGCCCGGTGGAATAATTTCGCCATCACTGCGCTCCGTTATCGACGCGCCTGCGACGCCGCTTGTTTCAATCATCCTTCCCTGCGCAAGCCGGCGCAATAGCGTTTCTGCACTCTGCATACAATTTGCTCTATATGCCATTGTTTTCATCGAGATACGTCGATATTTTAGGCACGAAACACGCCAGAATGATTAGACTGCAATTCAGCGAGGCGCAACGGGTGCAGAAGAAATCGGACGTCGGTAATGGTCGAAAGACGCTCAAGCTCAAGCGGACAGGCCTGCATGAGGCGCGCTGCGGCGCGGATGCGCGCGATGATCATCCGCGGAGAGTTGGAGCCTGGATCGTCGATGCAGGAAACCAAACTGTCAGACGCGCTTGGCAGTTTCCCGAACGCCGTTGCGCGAAGCCATGAAGCTGTTGGCCGCCGAAGGGCTGGTGGAATTGAGACCGAACCGCAGCCCGCGGATTGCCGATATCGAGACAGATAACATACTCGAATTGTTCTGAGCGCTCGCAGGAATAGAGCGTCGCGGCCGAACTTGCGGCTCAACGTATCACCGAGCGCGACCTGCAACGCCTGCGCCTCCTGCAGACGCGCATGGAGAACCATCACCGGGACGGCAAGCTCGACGACTATTTCGCCATCAATGGCGAGATTCACGGCCTGATCGTGCGAGCGGCGCGGAATGCCTTGCTGCGCGAGGCGCACGAGACATTGCTGTCGAGGGCAGAGCGCGCCCGCTATCTCGCGCTCGGTGCGGAGCGGCGCTGGAGCAATTCCGTTGAGGAACATGCGGCCATTCTTGCCGCACTCGAGGGCTCGCGATGGCGCAGCGGCCGGGCGCCTCCTCTCGGCGCATGTGCAACACCGGCACGGCGCTGTTGGAGGTTCTGCCCAAGACCCCGATCAGCAGACCGGCGGCCTGACGATGAATATCCTGCTGCTCAATCCCAACACACGCGCCGATATCACCGACCTCATGCTGAAGGTCGGACAGAGCGCGCCGCTGCGCCGGGAACATCACTAACACCCCTCACCGCGCCGCGTGGCGTTGCCCTACATATCGACACGCGCGGAAGCCCAGATCGGCGGCGCCGTGGCGCTGGAAATGCTCGCGGAATGCCACCGGAATTCGACGGTGCGATCATCGCGGCCTTCGGCGATCCCGGGCTGTTTGCAGCCAGGGAACTGTTCGACCTTCCCGGTCGTCGGCATGGCCGAGGCCGCGATGCTCACGGCATGCATGGCGGGACGACGATTTGGCCTTGTCACGTTTGCGCGGGCGCTGGGCCCTGGTTCGAGGAATGCGTTCGTTCCCACGGGCTCTGGGAACGATGTGCAGGCATCCGCATGCTCGATGGTCCGTTCCGCGAGATCGCCGAGGTGGGGCTGAAAAGGAGGACCTTCTGGTTGAACTCGCGAAGCGTGCCGTTGGAGGAGGACGAAGCCGACGTGCGCTATTCTGGCCGGCGCGCCGTTGTCGGGACTGGCCGAGCGGGTCGGCCGATCGAATACCGGTGCCCGTCATCGATCAGGTCGTTGCAGCTGTGAAACAGGTCGAAGCCCTGCACGCGCTCCGGCTGCGAAAAGCGATCGCGGGGACATTTCGCCGGCCCGACGCGAAACCGTCGAGCGGCCTCGCAAGCCCGCTCGCCGCTCCGCCTTGAACATCGCGACGCTTGATCAGATGGGTGGCGGACGATGACAAAAGCCCGGTTGCTCTTCGATCCGCCGGCCCAATGCGAACAATTTGGACTCCTCCCCGGCGCGGCGATGATCTGGACGCCGAACGGCTTCTGATCCGGCCGTCTCGGTGTCGGCAAGGTGAGCACCGGGAAGCCCAACCAGCGAGACGATGAAGGTGACGGCGAGATAGTCGATCGGCGTTTCGAGGCTGACGTCGTCGATCAGCATCACGTCCCCCTCGTCGTTGTTCCAGGGAAGAACCGACGCCGCGGGCACGACAAGGAAGTCCCTTGCGGGCAAGCAAGTCGCGGAAAACCGCGGGAAGACCGCCGTACGCCGCCGCTCGGCAGCAAGATAATCCTGCGCCGTGAGTTGGGCGCCCGCCTCGATGTTCCAGATGACGGTCGGCGTGAGTTCGGCTCGCCGGTCCGCAGCAACGCGCCATAGCCGTCCGCGATATGGGCGGCGCGCAAGGTACGGAATGCTTCGATAGCGCCGCTGCAGTCGGGAGAGACCTCCTCGACATCAGCGATCTCAGACAGCGCATCGCAAGCCGCGGCAAACCGCGAGCGGACGTCCATCGCAACCGACGCCACGCCGAAGTCAGGCGTGACGGCCAGTTGCATGTCCCGCCGCAGATCCAGTGCGAGGCTCCGGTGCCGACCGACAACGGATCGAGAAATGTCGGTCCGACGCAGGCAGAGAGCCCAAGTTCGAGATCGTCAACGCTGCGCGCCAGCAGACCGTGCGTCGCGAGCATGTCCCGCCAAGGGCGCGCGCGGCGCCGCTATCCGGCCCGTTCGGACGGATCGAAGCACCACATCGCGAAACTTGCCGGCGTACGCACGGAGCCGCCGAATCGGTGCCGTGCAGCGAGCGGGCCATTCTGTTGCGACGGCGACAGCGGAACCGCCAGAGGAGCCGCCGGACGTCAACGCGCGCATCGAACGGATTGCGCGTCGGTCCGCACATGCCGATTTGTGCACACCGCGCCAAAACCGAATTCCGGCGTTAGTTGATTCGCCGATGATAACCGCGCCTGTCTGCCGAAGCCTCGACCACAAGCTCGTCTTGATCCGGCACCTGGTTTTGGAGCAACAACGATCCAGCACGTCGCAAACCCTCGTCGTTGGTGGATCCTTTACGGCACCGAACGCCATGCAGAGTCCTATCGACCGCCTGCCGCGTCGTATGCGTCGGCCTGACGGCGTCACCATCGGCATCGACGGTAATGGAGCCGAAAGGCGGGCGTCGTGTGCGGCAATGCGCGAGATGAGCCTCAAGCACAGCACGTGCGGAAATCTCATGCCGCGCCAGAGCCCTTTGGCAAGAGTGGTGGCCGTCAATTCGCAGAGATTGGCTCGACCGTCATGGAGCAAGAATGCACGAACCTCGCTCGGAAATGACGATAGCACCAGGCACGGGATTTGCTTACCCGTTGATAGCTCGGAGGAGTGCATCCATGGCTGAAGCAAAGGGCGGTCGTCTCGCTCGTACTTGACGCGATCACGCACCGCTATCCCGGTGGCGTCGCCGTGCGGAAAACATCAACCTCGACGTGAAGGGCGGCGAAATCATCGCCCTGCTCGGCCCGTCCGGCTGCGGCAAGACCACGCTTCTACGCATCGTGGCCGGCTTTATTGCTCAGACCAGAGGCGGATCATCATTGGCGAACGAGATCGTCGGTATGCTGCCTCCCAACAAGCGCGCCGTCGGCATTGTGTTCCAGAATTACGCTCTGTTTCCGCACCTGACGATCGCGGAGAACGTCGGCTATGGCCTCGCCGCCCGCGGCGTCGATACGGCGACGCGCCGGAAGGAAGCACAAAGCGCTGCTTGAACTCGTCCAGCTTCCGTCGATGGCGGGCGTTTGCCGCGTCAGCTTTCCGGCGGCCAGCAACAACGCGTCGCGCTCGCGCGCGCGCTGGCGATCAAGCCATCGATCCTACTGCTCGACGAGCCCCTTCGCAGCGCTCGACAAGAATTTGCGGCTCGACATGCAGATCGAAGTCAAGCGGCTACAGCGCGTTTCAGGCATTACGACACTCATTGTCACGCACGACCAGGAAGAAGCGCTGTCAATGGCCGACCGCGTCGCGGTTCTCAGCCAGGGCCGGCTGGAACAGTTCGGGTCACCGTCTGACGTGCTACGACCGTCCGCAGACCCTGTTCGTGAACACGTTCGTCGGCTCGACCAACCGCATGCCGGGCACGCTGGTGTCAGCCGATCCGACAGGCGCGAAAGTTCGGCTCGATGCCGGGGCCGAGATCATCGCCCGACCAGCAACGAAATCGATGACGGAAGGTGGCCGCGTCACCGTCTGCATTCGGCCCGAACATTTGCAGTTCGTCACTGACGATCCTCGGCTTTGCTGGCGTGGTCGGGATGGCCCTGCCTCTCGGCGCGACCGTCGTGCATGAGGTGACAACCGCCGATGGTTCGGGCGTGAATATCCACAGGCGCGTTTTGGCGAAACGCGCCTGCTGGAGAGCGGCGTCGCGGTTCGCGTTGCACCGCTCGCTCCTTCCCTCGCCACTGCATTTCCAGCGTCCATTTGAGATCGGCGTCAGAATACAACGGGAGCATAAGGCCTATGATCAATCGCAGAACACTTCTAACGACCGCATTGACCCTCGGCGCCATGAAGGCGTTTCCGGACTAAGCTATGCTCAGGCCCGCCCGCTGGTCTTCGCGACTTTCACGGGGAAGCTGGAAGAGGCCCACAAGGCGGTGCTGGTTCCGGCCTTCCGCAAGGCGAACGCCGATGCGTCGATCGTGCTCGACCCGATGCTGTCGGTCGACCAGATCGCAAAGGTGAACGCGGCGCGCGCCAATCCGCCGATCGATGTAATGCTGCATGATCCCGGTCCGGCGCTCGTGGCCATCGGTCAGGATCTGGTCGAGCCCTATCCCGGTCGAGAAGAGCGCGCACTACAAGGACCTCATTGCCGAAGCACAGGAACCGATGGGACCGGCACCGTTCTTCCAGGTGGTCGGTCTTACCTACAATCCGGACACGATCAAGACGCCGCCGACCTCGTGGGCCGACCTCTGGAAGCCGGAGTTCAGGGGAAGCGTCGGCATCACCAACCTCAACTCGACGCTCGGCACCGGCTGGCTGGTCGAGATCGCCAGATGCACGGCGGCTCGGAAGCCGAATGTCGATCCGGCTTCAAGGCGCTCGGAAGCGCTCAAACCAAACCTGGCAGCGGTCGCCGCCAATCCGGGCGCACTGGCAACGCTGTTCCAGCAGGGCCAGATCGACATCTCGCCGGGCAATTTCAACGCCATCCAGATCCTCAAGGCACGCGGCGTGCCGGTTGAATTCGTCGCGCCAAAGGAAGGCGCGATCGCCTTCAAGACCACGATCCATGTCGTCAAGAACTCTCCGAACGAGAGCTCGCCTTCAAGCTCATCGAGGCGTCCCTGTCACCTGAGGTGCAGACAACCCTGATGAATTCGCCCTATCTGATCGTTCCGACGAATTCCAAGGTCCCGATGGGCGGCGAGATCGCCACGCGTGCTGGCGAAGACACGGCGAGACCTGAAGAAGAAATTCGTGTTCCAGGACTGGAAGAAGATCAACGAGCAGCGTTCCGCCTGGATCGAGCGGTTCAACCGCGAAATCAAGCTCTGAGGAACAGCCACGATGGCCGCCGACATCGGTGCCGCGCGACGTGATACATCATACGGCATAGGGCTGGCCGCGCCGCTGGCTCTGTTCTTCCTGGTGTTCTTCGTCGCGCCATTGGTTCAGCCTGTTCGTTCTGTCGCTGCACAACTGATACGGCCGGGGTCGTCTGGGGCATCGGCCAATATGTCCACTTCTCGACCGATCCAGTTCAGCCTCGAGCGTATTGGGATCTACGCTGCTGCTCGGCGCGGAAGTGACCGCTCTGTGCCTGGTGCTGGGCTTTCCGATCGCGTGGCTCTACCATCGGGTCGGATCGCGCGTCCAGACGCTACATCATCCTCATCGTGCTGCTGCCGCTCCTGACCAGCGTGGTCGTCCGCACCTTTGCCTGGATCGTGATCCTGGGCCGCCAGGGCATCATCAACTCGACGCTGCTTTCGATCGGTGCTAATCGATACGCCCATGCGGCTGCTCTACACCCAGGTCGGCGTGGTCGTTTGCGCTCGCCCAGGTACAGATGCCGCTGATGACGTTGCCGCTCATCACCGCGCTCGGTCGGATCGACCTGAACCTCGAAGATGCGTCCTGCTCGCTCGCGCGGCGAGCTGGCGCACTTTCTGGAGAGTGGTTCTGCCGCTCGCCTGCCCGGCGTGATCGCCGGCTGCACCGCTCACCTACGCCGCCGCCATCACGGCCTTCATCACGCAGTCCGCTGGTCGGCGGCGGACAGATGCTCTTCATGCCGATGTATCTCTACCAGCAGGCCTCGACACTGCAGAACTGGCCGTTTGCCTCCGCGATCTCGATCATCTTTCTTCTGCGCGGTTCTCGCCGTCGTGATCGATGTTCGGCATGCTCGGCCGGACTGTCAGCGCGCGGATGATGGTGGAGCCTGACCGATGGGCGGACGGAAACGCAACATGGGAGGCCATCAGCTTCCGAAGTCGTCATGACGGCGATCGCGCTGATCGCGCGATCGTCATCATCGCGCCGTCGCTCGTCGTCCTGATCGTATCATCACCAACGGCTTCTCACTCAAATTCCCGCCGCCCGGTTATTCGGCGCGGTGGTACGCCGGAAGTATGGATGCGCTGGCAGTGCATTTCGCCGCGAAGAACAGTTTCGTTGTCGCGATGTGGTCGACTGGGCTGTCGATCGTGCTCGGCGTTGCCGCAGCACTGGCGATTGCACGCTCGCCTAACCTATCGGCACGCGTACTGGACTCGCTGTGTTCATGTCGCCGCTGGTGCTTCCGCGCTCGCTTTTGGACTCTCCGCATTGATGCTGTTCTCGCTCGTTGGCCTGCCGGTGTCGCCGCTCACGCTGGTCATAGGCCACACCGTTGTTTGCGTTCCCTATGTGGTGCGCAATACGGTGGCCCGCACAGCTGAGCGACCCTGCTGGAAAGTTCCGCCATTCTCGGCGCCAGCCGCTTGGTACTTCTTCGACGGATCGTATTGCGCCTGATCCGTCCTGGGGTCATCGCCGGTGCGTTCATCGCCTTCATGTCCTCATTCGACAATGTGCCGTCTCGCTGTTCCTGCGGGATGCGGCGACCGACATGCTACCGATCCGGACGTGGCAGGACCTGAGGGCAAGCTCGACGTGACGATTGCCGCATTGTCGGGCGTTCTGATCATCGCTACGGTGGCACTCATGGCGATCATGGAGCGCGTGACCGGCTTGTCGAAGCGGTTGACCAGTTGATGCGTCTTACGCGCCCCGGGAAACAGGGAATAGCCCCAGCGGGTAAACTTCCATTGGCGAGATGAAAATGCTCGTCCACGTCATCGATCCTGGAACGGAAGGCGCGCACGTGGTAGGGGAACTGGCGCCGGCTCCGCTCGCGAAAGAATTCGTCGAGGTAAAGCGAACTTCGTACTCACCAGCCTCGATCCCCGTTCCGGTTACGACCGGGTGGTCGAGCTGACCATTCGATCCGACCGACCTTCCGCGATCCGCACCGGCGCGAGCTCGATGCGCCATATCTCAACACACGCAGTCCCTGCGCCGGACGCCCCGCTCGCGACATCGGCGCATGAATGGATATTCCGCCAGCCATTTGCTCTCCTGCCCCTGGTTGTATCGGTCTGCCAGGCCCGGCAGATGATACACGCACCAGCGGCGGGTCAACCAGCCTCTTGCCAGCACTTGCAGCCATGACCTGGCTGCGGGCGCTGGTGGCGCTCGCGCCACTTGCGCCGGGGCCGTCGCATCGTCCAGCTCATCTCGATATTCCCAACCTCTCAATGTTTTCAACGGCGGTCTTGCCGTCGGCGTCGTCCATCGTTTTGGCGGCGCAAATCGGCAACCACATCGGATCCCTTCGCATGGCGAGTCTCGCCGGCGCGGTGGTCGCCAGCATGGCGCTCGCGGCATTTGGATCGGGTCCGGCCCTGCTTTTGGCCGGGCTTTGTCTGGCCCGTTCGGCCCCGAGACACCTTCCAGCACGGCATTGCTGGGCAGGCTGGTTACCGATGAACGACGTCCGCTGGTCTTCTCGATTTGCCAGACCGCGCAATCAGGATCTGGGGCGGTCTGCGGCTCGCTGGCATTGCCCGCTATCGCCGTCTGGCTCTGCACCACAGTGGTCCTACGCAACGGTGGGCACCTGCGCCGTTGGCGGGATCATTGTATTCAGTGGCTACGCCGATACGAAGGGCTGACCGCAAGCGCCTCCGCAACTTGGTATGCGTGCACGGCTGGCATTGGTGAGGTGCCAACCGTCGCTCGGCCGCGCTCGCGCCGGCTTCGATGCCCTTCAGCGGAATGCGGCTCGCGCTCAACACCTACTTCGTCACGCTCGGTGTACGCGAACTCGGGCTCAGCCACCTCGAAGCCGGTGCCGCGCTTGCCTGCCGCAAGCAGGCGGCCTGTTGGGGCGGCTCGGCTGGGGTTTCCTTGTCGCATCGCAATTCCGCACGATTGGTCCTGATCGGCTCGGACTGGGAATGACCTGTGTGCAGCGGTGTTCGGCTACGGGCGGTATGCTCGGCAAAATCAGCACAATATGGGCTTGCTGCAGTCTTTGGCCTTACAGCGAGTGGCTGCAACGGGGTATTCCTCGCGGAAGTAGCGCTGGCGCGCAAGACCGGATCGGGGAGACGACCGAGCCGTGCTGACAGCGTCGTATGCGGCCTGTTGGCGACCCCTGTCCTTGTCTCCATATCGGCCTTCGCGGGCCTCGCCGGCGCATTCGCCGACTCGCCATCTTCCGCGTTGGTGGAACAGCGGCGCTTGTCCGGAGAGGGGCGCGCGATGAACGTTCGTAAATCGCCGCCGCAGTTTCAGCAGGCGTGCCTCGGCCGTCGAAATCGTCCGCGCCACACTGGATCGTATGGCTGCCGCTAAAGCCCTCAACGCCGTCGTGACCGTGGACGCCGAGCGGTCGCTTTCGGAAGCGCGCCATAGATCGTCGCTTACAGCTCGGTGAGCATGCCTCTTGCCGGCGTCCCCGTTGTGATGAGGTACAACATCTGGGTCGATGGCCGGCGAGTGACGCAGGGATCCCGGCTGTCTGCCGACTTGTCGCGCCGTGCGATGCCATTGCCGTCGAGCGACTGAAGAGGCGGGAGCCATTGTTGTGCGCAATGCGCGCCACGTCGAATTCTTGCCTGCAAGGGCGTGACGACGTCGTTCGTCTGTTCGGGCCAACACGACATCCGCTCAATCCGGAATTGACACCTCGGTGGTTCGTCAGGCGGCCCGGCAACGGCTGTGGCAGCAGACCTCGTACCGCTGGCGATCGGCACCGACGCGGGCGGTTCCAGCCGGCGCCTCCAGCCCATGTCGGTGTTGTCGGCTTCAAACCATCCTATGGCGCCATTCCATATGGCCCCCGGGGTTCCCGAGCCGTTTTCGACATATCCGTGATCGCACCGTCGCTCGCAACGCTCGCGGACGCAGTGCTCGCACTCAGGTGATGGCCGGCCCCGATGCCGGGATCTCTGATTCAGTGCTGGTTGAAAGCGGTGACGTCGCTTTACCTGATTATGTGTCGCATTCTCGCCGGAAGCTGGGTCTCGATACACCGGTCGATCCGTGATCTCCCGAAAGGCTGGAAGCAATCGTCGAACATCTCGCCAAATCAGGCCTGCGATCGGTCCGTCGTGACCCGTATGCCGCCCGGCGCGACCGAGGAAGCGCTGATGCCGCTACAGCATGGGACGCGCGAACTCTGCGGCGCAGCCTTCCAAAAGATCTCGAACACTGATCAGACATAGCCAGACATTGAGCGCGGACTTTCCTTGCGCGTGTGTGGACGTCGTTGCTGCCCTTGCAGCAGCGCAGCCATCAGAACGGCTTCACTGCGTTCCTTCTGCGAGGTCGACCTTCTGCTGGCCCCGACCGTTCCTGTGTTGCCTGGCCGCTGCTCAACTCGGCCCTGCCATGATCGGTGGGAAACAAGTCAGCCCTCGGGCTCACGCAGCACACCGTTGACCAAATCAGGCGCGCGCACCATTTCAATCCCGCGCGACGCAGGCGACCCCTTCCGTTCGGGAGGGTTCAGATTATCGCGCGACGCGAGGCGGGAACCGGATGTTGCTGCCAGCGGCAGTGCCGGATGAGGATGAGATCAAGTGCTCTTCCTCACTGAATCATGCGACTCTTGTTCCAGCCAGCCGTGAGGAAACTGGTTCAATAACCCGCCAGCGTGAGTTGGCTCCAATCCAACATCCCAGATCAGCGATCGCACTGCACACCAGCGCCCTTCAAAACAACTCGGTCACAATTTCGCCTTCGCAGGAAGTCGGCTTCTGCCGTTCGCAGCGGACCTGAACGGCGGTTCGTGGATGTGGACAAACTGTACGTAGGACGGATTGATCATCAGTTGGGCCAATCCACATATGTCCATCAACGGAGGACACCATGAAGCAATCGCGGCATTTCCTGGAAAGTGCGGAGAACTGCGGCCAACTGCCCCGACGCGCTGCGCTGGCGAGCCAACTTACAGCCGATACAGCGCACCTGGAAGCCGCATGGCGGGCTTTGCCGTTGGCACGACTGGTTGAACGGTGAGATTGATCAGAACGCGAGAGTCAGCAAAGCGAGCGGTCTGTCGGCTAATTGCCGCCGCGACTATCGTCTAGTGGAACTTAGCTTGGCTTCTTTCCGCCTGATCACGTAATGTGGCCATATCGTCGTAATTGCTCGCAAGACGCAAAGCGTTCTTGATCAACAGGGTCCGCTTCGTTCGCAGGTCTCCCGGAGGACGCGCGCTCGTTCCCATAAAGTTGATCGTCCAGCGCGGGGTCCCCTCTCAATGTGAGGTACATGACCGACTTTCTCCGGCCAATAACAGTAATCTAGATCCACATCTGACTTTTATGCAGACCGAAGTGCGCTCACATTCTCGCAATGAAGTCTGTTCTTTGATCGCTAACGCAGACTAGTCATGATAGAAGCCCGGCTCTGCCCCAATACGATTCGGAGAAAGAATGCCAAAAGCTAAGAGAGCAGTTCGCCGCGCGTGGACGAAAGACGATGTTCGAACAATGAAGACGATGGCATCAAGCAAAGTCGGGCGTCGCCAAGATCGCAAAAGCGTTGCAGCGGACTCCTGGTGCCACCACTGCCATGGCCGCAAAGCTGGGCGTTTCCCTGTCCAACGCGTGCCTAAATGAAGCGAGCGACAGGCCGCACCGCCTGTCGCCGCTCCATTTTTCAGCGAGCGGAATTGCTTCGTCGCCCCGCGCGTCCGGCGACGGCAGCGCCTCGCAGTGAGCGCGCGTGAAGCCTTTGATGCATGCCGCCGCCTGAGTTGGCGTCATGAGCCAGCATCTGCGGTGTCACCTTCGACGTGTTGTTCCGGAGCAGGAGCCCACGTGCCCGCGTCGCGCGGCGCGCCATTCGAGCGCCGGTGCCAGTCGCGGGAAAACGCAGCCAGTTAGCAGCCAGATTTAATTCCGGCACGATATGGCCGGGCACGTGCGATGGATGCGCCGCAGCCACAGAACGCGGACAACCGACCGGCCGGGCGGCCGCTGACGACCCCGAGCACGATACGCGCGTCGTTCACTTCTGCCATTGCGTTGCGGTGTGAAGTTAGCCGCTGCTCAAAGCCATGCTGTTCTCACGTGGTAGAGACGCGATTCTGCGCGACGTATTGCGGGCCGGAGAAGTCGCAGGAGAGCATGGTTAGATTGCATTCGGACACGTTGACAGAAGGTCGGGAAGGACGCGCATCCAGGGCGCTCGATGAGATTACGACAGCAAAGCGGCTGAAGGCCTTGCCTGCTACGCATGCAGGACTTTCCATTTGACACTGCCTGGCGCCCGAAACAAGTGCGCACCCGAATGTGGCAGAAGTCGGGTCCAGAGCGGCCGATATGCTGCTTTCGGAACTACCACGAACCGCATCTGACCACTTCGGCTCGTAACGTGTTCGTTCAGTTTTCCGTGGTAGCGCGCGAGAGTAGACTGACTGCATGGCAAACGCTGAGAACCGGTACGACGTTGTCGGTAATGATCCGACTGGCTAAGATGAACCGATACGGTCGAAGCATGACGCGCGACGCCGTCTGGATTCGATTTTCGACCGGGCTGCAGATCTGAATTTCAAACGTGCCCAAAAATTTGTGGCCGGGAACAAAGAGCCGCCGTTGCCGCGGGCTCGATCTCCGGCGCAATTGTCGCTGTGCGCTTGCTTAGCACGGCGGCTGGGACCGCTCGGCTCGCCAGTCGCCTGAACAATAATCTGTTGCCCGATCCGCCGAAATCGGCTTTGTTTCGCTGGCGCTTCATGCAAGCGATCAAGCTGCAAAGGAAGTAGGACATGAACGGACTTTGGCGGCCTCAACAAATCGCCCGATGGCGTCGTCATCGGGCTCGTTCAGTTGCAATTGCCTGTCGTGGTCACGACAGGCTGACCTGGCGCGTCAGACCGAGCGCATCGTCTACATGGTCGGCAAGGCGCGGCGCAATCTCGGCACCATGGATCTCGTGGTGTTTCCCGAGTATTCGCTGCACGGCCTGTCGATGGACACCAATCCCGAGATCATGTGCCGCCTCGACGGGCCCGAGGTCGCGGCGTTCAAGCGAGGCCTGCGTCGACAACAAGCATCTGGGGCTGCTTCTCCATCATGGAGTTCAACCCGACGGCAACCCGTACAATTCGGGCCTGATCATCGACGATCACGGCGAGATCAAGCTGTACTATCGCAAGCTCCATCCGTGGGTTCCGGTCGAGCCGTGGGAGCCCGGCGATCTCGGCATTCCGGTGATGCGACGGACCGAACGGGCGCCAAGATCGCGCTGATCATCTGCCACGACGGCATGTTCCCGGAGATGGCGCGCGAGTGCGCCTACAAGGGCGCGGAGATCATGATCCGCACCGCCGGCTACACCGCGCCGATCCGCGACAGCTGGCGCTTCACCAATCAGGCCAACGCTTTCCAGCAACCTGATGGTGCACGGCCAACGTCTGCATGTGCGGCATCGGACGGCTCGTTCGATTCCATGGGCGAAGGCATGATCGTGAACTTCGACGGCAGCATCATCGCCCATGGCACGACAGGACGCGCCGACGAGATCATCACCGCCGAGGTCCGCCCCGACCTCGTGCGCGAAGCGCGCGATCGACTGGGGCGTCGAGAACAACATCTACCAGCTCTGGCACCGCGGCTACGTCGCGGTGAAGGGCGGCGCGATGGATTGTCCCTACACCTTCATGCAGGACATGGTCGCCGGCACCTTCCGCTTGCCGTGGGAAGACCAGGTCAAGGTGACCGACGGCACATCGTGCGGTTTCCAATGCCCACCACGGCTGTTCGGACCAAGGAGCGCCAAGGCAGCCGAGTGACCCAGGCCTGTAGTCCGCCTGAGCCTGCGCGCGAATGACGTGGCAGCCGGCGTTCAAACGATCAGCCCGGCATCGCCTTCGATGCCGGGTTGCGGGCGATCCAGCCGCCGATTTTCCTTCAAGCCGGGCTTGAGGATTGCTTAACTCCATTGCATACAACAGAAGAATGTCGATTATTATTTAGGCAATCCCATCGCTGCTCGAGTTTTCAACCAAGTTCGAGAATTTCAAATACGTGATATAATTCAATATATTGTCTGCATCATGACTATGAGAAAGGCTCTGGCACGAAGATTGCGACATGGAACTCCGAGCTTCGCCGTATCGGCGCGGCCGCGAATTCAGCGGCGGCATGTCCGCCAAAGGAGCGATCCATGGATTTTGGGAGGATTTCTCGGCGGCATCTCTTGCAGGGAAGCGCCGCGCTGACGCTCGGATCAGCCCTCGGCGTACGTTCCGCCGCAGCGGCCGACACCACCATCGGCTTCATCTATGTCGGTTCGCGCGACGACTACGGCTACAACCAGGCTCACGCCCAGGGCGCCGCGGCGCTGAAGAAGATGCCCGGCCTCAAGGTCGTCGAGGAAGAGAAAGTGCCGGAAACCGACGCGGTCGAAAAGACCATCGAGTCGATGATCAATCTCGACGGCGCGTCGCTGCTGTTCCCGACCTCGTTCGGATACTACAACCCGCACATGATCAAGATGGCGAAGAAGTTTCCGAAACTTCGCTTCGAACATTGCGGCGGCGTTGTGGAGCGACAAGGATCCGACGAACGCCGGCAGCTATTTCGGCTATATCGACGAGGCCCAATACATCTCCGGGCATCGTCGCCGGCTATTCGACCAAGAGCGGCAAGCTCGGCTTCGTCGCCGCAAAGCCGATCCCGCAGGTGCTGCGCAACATCAACGCTTTCACGCTCGGCGCCAAGCTCGCCAATCCGAAGGCGACCACGCAGGTGATCTTCACCGGCGACTGGTCGATGCCGGTCAAGGAAGCCGAAGCCACCAACAGCCTGATCGACCAGGGCGTCGATGTCCTCACCTGTCACGTCGACGGCCCGAAGACCATGGTCGAGAACGCGGCGCGCCGCGGCGCGATGGTCTGCGGCTATCACGTCAACCAGTCGCCGCTGGCGCCGAAGGCTTATCTCACCGGCGCGGAGTGGAACTGGGAAGCGCTGTATCCGAAGTTCGTCAAGATGATCGCCGCCGGCGAAGCCATCCCGAACTTCTATCGCGGCGGCCTGAAGGAAGAGATCGTCAAATGCTCGCCCTATGGCGAGGCGGTCTCGGCGGAAGCGCGCAAGCACGCCGACGATATCAAGGCCAAGTTCTGTCCGCCGAGCGGCTACACCATCTTCAAGGGCCCGATCATGGACAACAAGGGCAGAGCAGTGATCGCCGCCGGCACCGATCGCGGCCAGAAGGATCCCGAACTCGAGAAGATGGACTATCTGGTCGAGGGCGTGATCGGAGCGACTTCGTGACCACTGACGCGGTGGATCCCGTCGAGGCGGCCGGAGTTGCTCCGGCCGCCGATGCCAGCTTCCTCCAGCGCTACGGCGCGACCATCGAATACATCCTGATCCCGGGCGCGGCGCTGGTCGGCGCGCTCGGCGGTGTTCGGGATATTCGTGGCGCTGTTCGGCAAGAACCCGCTCGATCTTTATTTCTACATGTACCAGGGCGCGTTCGGCACCTGGTTCTCCTGGCAGAACACGCTGACACGCGCAGCGCCGCTTGATCCTGACGGCGCTGTGCACGGCGCTGCCCGCGCAACTCGGCATGGTCATCATCGGCGGCGAAGGCGCGCTGCTGATCGGAGCGCTGTCGGCGACCTCGGTGGCGCTGGCGATGCCGTGGGCGCCGCCGCTGGTGGTTCAAACCGCGATGGTTGTGTGCCGGCGTCGTCGGCGGCGGCCTCTGGATCACGCTCGCCGGCGGCGCTTCGGCAGTATCGCGGCGTCAACGAGACGATTTCGAGCCTGCTACTGGTCTATATCGGCCTTGCGATCCTCAACCATCTGGTCGAGGGCATGATGCGCGACCCCGCCAGCCTCAACAAGCCGTCGACCCGCGAGATCGGCGCAGCCAACATGATCGGCAGCATTCCCGGCACCGACGTGCATTGGGGACTGGTGTTCGGCGTGATCGCCGCGTTCGCGTCCTACATCCTGATCTATCACACCGTGTTCGGCTTCGCCGCGCGGGTTGCCGGCGGCAACATCCGCGCGGCGAAGATCGTGGGCCTCGGCGTCGGCAAACTGATCCTGACGATCTGCTTTCTCGCGGGCGGCGCGGCCGGCCTTGCGGGCATGATCGAGGTCGCCGCCGTGCAGGGCCGCACCAACGCCAATCTCGCCGCCGGCTACGGTTTCACCGGCATCCTTGTTGCCTTCCTGGCGCGGCAGAATCCGCTGGCGATCATTCCCGTCGCGATCCTGCTCGGCGGCATCAGCGCCAGCGGCGGCGCTATTGCAGCGCCGGCTCGGCCTGCCGGACGCCTCCGTGCTGGTGCTGCAGGGGATCATCTTCGTCTTCGTTCTGGCCAGCGACGCGCTGTACGGGCGCATCGGCTTCCTGAAAGGAAAATCCTGACATGGCGGATGGAACGATCGGACTCTGGACCGTCCCGCTCGCCGTGTTCGGCGGCGCCATCCGCGTCTCGACGCCGTTTCTGTTCGTCAGCCTCGGCGAGTGCATCACCGAGCGCTCCGGCCGCATCAATCTCGGTCTCGAAGGCACGCTGGTGATGGGCGCCATGAGCGCCTATGGCATCTCCTATCTCTCGGGCTCGCCCTGGCTCGGCGTACTCGCCGCGGGGATCACCGGCGCGCTGTTCGGCGCGCTGCATGCCGGCATCTGTTCGCTGCCGCGGGTCAACGACATCGCCGTCGGCATCGCGCTGATGCTGTTTGGGACAGGGCTGGCGTTCTATCTCGGCAAGCCGCTGATCGAGCCGACCGCCGCCGCGCTTGCCGGCGATCGATTTCGGCTGGTGGAGCGACATTCCCCAGGTCCGCGCGGCGTTGCGGATCAACGTGCTGTTCCTGATTGGCGTCGCCATCGCGCCGATCCTGTTCTGGGCGTTCCAGACCACGCGCTGGGGCCTGTTGATCCGCACCGCCGGCGAAAGTTCGGATGCGGCGCGCGCGATGGGCTATTCCGTGCTCTGGATCCGCCTGCGCGCCACCATGGTCGGCGGCTTTCTCGCCGGCATCGGCGGCTCGTTCCTGTCGCTGTTCTATCCCGGCAGCTGGAACGAGGGCCTCTCCAGCGGGCAGGGCATCACCGCGGTAGCGCTGGTGATCTTGCGCGCTGGGACCCGATGCTGTGCCTGTGGGCGTCGCTGGCCTTTGGCGGCGCGGCAGCACTGGGACCCGCGCTGCAGTCGGTCGGCGTCACCTCCGGCTATCATCTGTTCAACGCCGCGCCCTACATCCTGACGCTGGCGATCATGATCATCACCTGCTCGCCGAAGCGCACGCTGACCGGCGCGCCGGCAGAACTGTCCATCACCCGATAAGCGAGAGCGAGCCATGCCCGAGCGCTACATCAAATCCGAACCCTATGCGTGGCCCTATAATGGCGACCTGCGCCCGGAAAACACCGCGCTGATCATCATCGACATGCAGACCGATTTCTGCGGCGTCGGCGGCTATGTCGACAAGATGGGCTATGACCTTTCGCTGACCCGCGCGCCGATCGAGCCGATCAAGAAGCTGCTCGCGACGATGCGCGCGCAAGGCTTTCACATCATCCACACCCGCGAAGGACACCGCCCCGATCTCACCGACCTGCCCGCCAACAAGCAATGGCGTTCGCGCCAGATCGGCGCCGGGATCGGCGATCCCGGCCCGTGCGGCCGCGTGCTGGTGCGTGGCGAGGCCGGCTGGGAGATCATTCCCGATCTGGCGCCGCTGCCGGGTGAGCCCATCATCGACAAGCCCGGCAAGGGCTCGTTCTGCGCCACCGACCTCGAGCTGATGCTGCGGCTGCGCGGCATCGAGAACATCGTGCTGACCGGCATCACCACCGACGTCTGCGTCCATACCACGATGCGCGAAGCCAACGACCGCGGCTTCGAATGCGTGCTGATCGAGGATTGCTGTGCCGCAACCGACAAGAGCAACCACGACCACGCGCTGAAGATGATCAAGATGCAGGGCGGCGTGTTCGGCGCGGTCGCGAGCTCGACGGCGCTGATCGGGGCGCTGTCGTGATCATCGGCGAAACACCGCTGCCCAGTGGCGCGCTCGGCGTCGACGCCATCGCGATGACCATGCGCTTCGGCGATTTTACCGCGCTCGACAATGTCGAGCTCAAGGTGCGTCCGGGCTCGTTCCACGCGCTGCTCGGCGAGAACGGCGCCGGCAAGAGCACGCTGGTGAAATGCATCATGGGCTATTACCACCCGACCGAGGGCGACATCCTGGTCGGCGGCCGCGAACAGGCGATCGCCAACCCCAAGGACGCGCATGCGCTCGGGCTCGGCATGGTCTACCAGCATTTCACGCTGGTGCCGGCGATGACGGTCGCGGAAAACCTGGTGCTGGCGCGCGACGACGTGCCGGCCGTGGTGGATTGGGCCAAGGAGAAGAAGGCGCTCGCGGCGTTCCTGGCGCGGATGCCGTTCAAGGTGCCGCTGGATGCCAAAGTCTCCGACATTTCCGCCGGCGAGCGGCAGAAATGCGAGATCCTCAAGCAGCTCTATCTGAAGCGGCGCTTTCTCATCCTCGACGAGCCGACCTCCGGTGCTGACGCCGGGCGAGGCCGACGAGGTGCTGGGCATGCTGCGCGCCATGGTCGTGGCGGGCGACCTGACCATCCTGATGATCACGCACAAATTCCGCGAGGTGATGGCGTTTGCCGATGAGGTGACGATCCTGCGCCGCGGCAAACTGGCGGGCCACGGCCGCGTCGCGGATCTGACGCCCGATGGCATGGCCCGCACCATGATCGGCGCCGAGCAACTGACGGTGCAGCCGCCGCGCGTCGGTGAAGTCGGGCGAGGCGCAGACTGGAGCTGAGCAAGCTCACCGCGCTCGACGATGCCGGTGCCACTCGCCGTCCACGGCGTATCGCTCACCGTGCGCGGCGGCGAGATCGTCGGCATCGCCGGCGTCTCCGGCAACGGCCAGCGGCAGCTCGTCGAGGTGCTGGCCGGCCAGCGCGAGGCCGAAAGCGGCGAGATCCGCGTCCGCGGCGATCTCTATCATGCAAGCCGCGAGGAGATGCGCCGGCACAAGATGTCGCTGCTGCCCGAGGAGCCGCTCAAGAACGCCTGCGTCGGCGGCATGAGCGTCGCCGACAACATCGCGTTCCGCGAATTCGACCGCGCGCCGTTTGCCAAGAGCGGCTGGTGGCTCAACCGGTCGGCCTTCCGCAAGGATGCCGAGCGCAAGATCGGGCTATACAAGATCAAGACCCGCACGCCGGATACGCCGATCTCGGCGCTGTCGGGCGGCAACGTGCAGCGCGCGGTGCTGGCGCGCGAGCTCGGCGGCGAGGTCGAGGTGCTGATCGCCGCCAATCCCTGCTTCGGGCTCGATTTCGCCGCGGTGGCCCAGATCCATGCCGAGATCATGGCGGCGCGCAACCGCGGCGCCGCGGTGCTGCTGGTCAGCGAGGATCTCGACGAACTGCTCGAATTGTCGGATCGTCTGGTCGTGATGTTCCACGGCCAGTTCGTCCATGAAGCGCGCGCCAGCGAGGCCGATCTCACCGAAATCGGGCGGCACATGGCCGGACATTGACGGTCAGGCCGATGGTCAATTACAAAGCGATCCCATGACTACCAAGACACGTAAACCTCGTCAGCCATCCGCTGGTCCAGCACAAACTGTCGCTGATGCGCGACAAGGATCTCTCGACCAAGGGCTTTCGCGAGCTTCTGAACGAGATAGGCATGCTCCTCTGCTATGAAGTCACCCGGGACTTGCCTTTGGAAATGGTCGACATCGATACGCCGCTCGCTGCAATGAAGGCGCCAAAAATCGCGGGCAAGAAACTCACACTCGCGCCGATATTGCGGGCGGGCGTCGGATTTCTCGACGGCATGCTGGCGCTCGTTCCGTCAGCGCGCGTCGCGCATATCGGCCTCTACCGGGATCCGGAAACTCTTCAAGCCGTGGAATACTTCTTCAAGGCGCCACAGGATCTGTCGGATCGCATCGTGATTCTATTGGATCCAATGCTTGCGACAGGAAATTCAGCTTGCGCCGCGGTCAGCCTGCTCAAATCGCGAGGTGCCCGAGACATTCGGTTCGTCTGCTTGCTCGCGGCCCCGAAGGGATTGCCCGATTTCAGAGTGAGTGTCCGGACGTCCCGATCTGGACCGCAGCTATCGACGAGAGACTGAATGATCACGGCTACATCGTGCCCGGCCTGGGCGATGCCGGAGACAGAATGTTCGGCACCAAGTAAGCGCGTGCAGCGTCGCTTTCGCTCAGAAGCGCCCATAAAGCGAAATTGACCGCTCCTTACTGCAAAAGAAGCCCAATCGTCAGTCAGATTATTTGTTGATAGCCGGGCGATTGCGGCTACGGGTCCGCCGCCAGGCGGACCTTGATGTTCGGCCCCACCAGAAACATAGACGGCGCCGGTTCCCGACAAGCCGCCGATCAATCCGCCGACAGCAGCGCGGGCGTGCCGGGTTGAGCTGATGTCCGTATCCTCAAGCATGATGTGACGAAATCCGCGGACGCTACCGTTTGGCGAGGCTTCCGCCTTGGCGAAGATGTTGACAAGTTGGCGGCTCGCCATCGGCGGCTCGGAGCCGTCTTCGATGTGCAGTCCCACGCTTTTCAACGCATTGATCACGGCTGTGGAATCGATGGCGTCGCGCATCACGGCGTGTCCGATCTCGAACGGGGCGGCCGACGACGTCGAATTGCCCAGCACAATGACCACATTGTGCATCAGCTCGATACCGGCCGACGTGGACGCTACCGACGAAAACAGATCGAACCGCCGAAGGACGTGCTCGTCGTCAATCTCGCCCTCGATCTCGCCAAGCGCGACCGCTACCCCAGCGCCGATGCGCCACGCGAATACGCCATCGAACCGTATGCGCTGTTTGTAACCGGTCTTATTCCCACGCGCGACTGCCGCTTCGACGCGGTCGCTGGTCAAAAGCGGACACTTGATCTGCACAAAATGGACGTCCTGCGGATCGACGATGGCAGCTTCGGCCATGGCGGCGGCCACCGCCCTCGCCGTTTCCTCTGATCTGCACGCCGCGCCCGATCTCCTCGGGCAAAAAATCCCGCGTGTGCGCCATCCCAATGCTGAGGCGTTTCCCGGAAATGTCTTCGGAATCGCGATTGGCAGCGCCGTCACGCGTGAAGACGGTGATATGCGGACTAAGCACACCTTCCGTACCACCCGACATCACGAACGCGATCCGCTGCTCCACGCGGTGCGGTGGCAGATCGACATAAGGCGCTAGCGGCAGCGCTGAGCGCGGAAACGGCGTATTCCCGCGTGAAATCGTTGACGCCGCCATTGCCTTCGGTTTTGCCCAGTATCGCGACGATCGACTTTGGATCGATTTCGCCCTGCTCGATCAGGCTCAGCAGGCCGGAGACATCACCGGGGCCTTTGGTGGCAATGCGAACGACGTTGACCGATGTTGTGCGCATGCTCTTCCCCTTGGACATCTTCGGGCCGACGAAAAGATATGGCAAGCCATAACGGCTGCCGGCGCCTCAAACTGATCGCTGCCCTCCTCTCCGACCTGGACTGGGAACGCGATCGCCTTCATGAACATTTGCCGATTGCCCACTTTCTGTCTCATCTGTCGCAATTTTTGGCACATCTGTTGCATTCAATTCCGGATAGCGTTCCCGGCGCCAAGGTCGCCCGGGCCTCAGGCAAGACAATGCGGAATGGTGCGGATGACGACCACGGCGGCGCTCGAACTGGTGCAATTGACGAAGAAATACGGCGCTGTAACCGCCGTTGACGCCATCAACCTCAAGATTCCCGCCGGCTCCCTATTGTTGCCTGCTTGGGCCGTCCGGCTGCGGCAAAACATCCACATTGCGCATGGTGGCCGGCCATGAATCGGCGACATCCAGGCGACATCCTTGTCGGGCCGAAGAATGTGACGGACCTGCCACCGGCCGAACGAAACACCGCGATGATGTTTCAGTCCTACGCCCTGTTCCCGCATCTTTCCGTCATCGACAACGTTGCCTTTGCCTTGAAGATGAAGGGCATTGCCAAAGCCGAGCGCCATGCCGAAGCCAAAAGCTGCTGGAGCTCGTCGATATGCAGGCCTATGCGGCGAGGCTGCCTGCGCAGCTTTCCGGAGGTCAGCAGCAACGCGTCGCGCTCGCACGCGCCCTGATTACCTCTCCTCAGATCCTGCTCCTGGACGAGCCCCTTTCGGCGCTCGATCCGTTTCTGCGGCTGCGGATGAGAGCCGAGTTGAAAAAGCTGCAGCGCGAGCTTGGGATTTCCTTCATCCATGTGACGCACGGCCAGGACGAGGCGATGGCCCTGGCTGACATCGTGGTTCTGATGAATGGCGGCCGGATCGAACAGCAGGGTTCGCCGCGCGAAATCTTCAATCACCCCCGGACCGAGTTCACGGCGAAATTCATCGGCGGCCACAACGTCATCGCCATCGGTGACGAGACTTTTGCCGTTCGCGAAGATCGCCTCAAGCTGAGAAGACCGGACGAAGCCGTCAACGGTCCGTCGATGGCAGGAACCGTCAGCGAGGTCGAATACCAGGGAACCTATGTCCGCGTCGCGATTGTCGCCGATGGCGGAGCCGACATCTCGGCCCAACTCACCGACATCCAGTTTGACGCGACCAGCTACGCCGTCGGCGAACGCGTTCTCGCCACCTGGGACCCGGCGCAGGCAAGCCCACTGAAGACAAGCAGTTCTGTAACTGTCCCGTCACCTGAAAAGGCGGCTTGACACCTTAGGGAGATTATCATGAGCAAATCTTCGAAATTCAATAATGGCGTCAGCCGTCGCGCTGTGCTGAAGGGCGCGGCTGGAGCGGTCGGCCTCGCGGCAGGTTCGGGCGCCATCACCGGCTTTCCTTATGTCCACTCGGCCGAACCGAAAGTCTTGCGTTACCTCGGGACCGCGGTGAACGCGGGCGACGAGATATCGAAGAAATGCCTGGCGGATACCGGCATCAAAATCGAATACATCACCGCAACGACCGACGATGTGACCAAGCGTGTCATCACGCAGCCGAATTCGTTCGACGTGCTCGATACCGAATATTTCTCGCTCAAGAAGCTGGTGCCGTCGGGCAATATTTTTGCGCTCGATAGCAAGAAGATCAAGCAATTCGACAATATCACCCCGGTCTTCACCAAGGGTCAGTTGCCCAACGGCAAGAAGATCGGCGACCAGGGCACCGCGCCGTGGAAGGTGCTTTACCTCGAGGGAGCCAATTCCAAGAAGTTCTCGACCACTCCAACCGAATTCGTGACGCTGATCCCGACGGTCTACAATGCCGATACGCTCGGCATCCGGCCGGATCTGATCAAGCGGCCGATTTCATCCTGGAGCTGAACTGCTCAATCCCGAATTCAAGGGCAAGGCGTCGATCCTCAACATCCCGTCGATCGGCATCATGGATGCCGCGATGGTGGTGGAAGCCACCGGCCAGCACAAGTATGCCGACAAGGGCAACATGACCAAGGCCGAGATTGATCTTACCATGAAGATCATGACGGAAGCCAAGAAGGCCGGTCAGTTCCGCGCCTTCTGGAAGGATTTCAACGAATCCGTCAACCTGATGGCGTCAGGCGAAACCGTCATCCAGTCGATGTGGTCGCCCGCGGTCACCAAGGTGCGCTCGATGGGCATCGCCTGCACGTTCCAACCGCTCAAGGAAGGCTATCGCTCGTGGGCCTCGGGGTTCTGCGTGTCGAAGGCGGTTTCGGGACCCAAGCTCGACTGGGCCTATGAGTTCGTGAACTGGTATCTGTCGGGCTGGGCAGGCGCCTATCTCAATCGCCAGGGCTATTATTCGGCTGTCCTGTCCACCGCCAAGGCCAACATGACGGCGGACGAATGGGGCTACTGGATGGAAGGCAAGGCCGCCGTCGGCGATATCAAGGCGCCCGACGGCACCATTCTCGAGAAGGCCGGCGCCAAGCGTGACGGCGGGTCCTATGAGGACCGCATGGGCGGCGTTGCCTGCTGGAACGCCGTCATGGACGAGAACGATTACATGGTGCGCAAGTGGAATGAATTCATCGCCGCTTGATGACATCCAGGACTAGCCGGCGCCGATGCGCCCGGCTAGTCCTGCTCCGGCTTGATAGAGATCGGCCTTTCAATGGTTCAAGACCGCAAATCCTTCGTTGCGTGGCTTCAGGCCGCGCCGATGATGCTGATCTTCGCGCTGTTTTTCTGTTGCCGCTGGTCTTTGTGACGATCGTCAGCGCATGGGACTACAATGAATATGAGATGCTTCCCGCCTTCAGTCTGCGCGGCTACACCGATACGTTTGAGGGATGCATCGCCGAGCTGCCGGGCCTGTGCACGATCCTGAAAACCTACCTGAAGACCTTGAAACTGTGCCTGCTGACCTGGGTCCTGACGCTTCTGATCGGTTTCACCGTTGCCTATTTTCTCGCGTTCCACGTCCGATCCAAAACCTGGCAGATCGTGCTCTCCCTGCTTTGCACCATTCCGTTCTGGACCTCGAATGTGATCCGCATGATCGCGTGGATTCCGCTTCTCGGCCGCAACGGACTTGTCAACAAGGGCCTCCAGGGCGCGGGCTTGATCCAGCAGCCGCTGGAATGGCTGCTGTTCTCAGAGTTCTCTGTCGTGCTGGCCCTCGTTCACCTCTTCACATTTTTCATGGTGGTGCCGATCTTCAATTCGATGATCCGGATCGACAAGCGGTTGATCGAGGCCGCCTATGATGCCGGAGCTACCGGGTGGCAGACCCTCGTGAATATCATCATTCCCCTGGCAAAGCCGGGGATCGTGATTGGCTCGATTTTCGTGATCACGATCGTCATGGGTGATTTTGTCACGATCGGCGTGATGGGCGGCCAGCAGATCGCGTCCGCAGGCAAGATCATCGAAGCGCGCCTCAATGCGTTGCAATTTCCCGCGGCCGCAGCCAATGCGGTCATCCTGCTCGGCATCACGATCATGATCATTTCGGCGCTGACGCGGGTCGTCGATATCCGCAAGGAGCTGTGAGATGGGCGACAAGCGGTCGCGATCCTTTTATGTTCTGGCCGCGTTCTTCGCTGCCTATGTGCTGTTTCTCTACGGGCCGATGATCGCGATCTACATCTCTCTCGTTTCAGGGCCCCGACGGCGGCCTGACGTTTCCAATGAACGGCGTTTCGCTGGTGTGGTTCAGCAAGGTGTTCTCCGGGGCCGGCATCGTCGACATCGGTGCGGCCTTCAAGCGGTCGCTCATGCTCGGCCTCGTCGTCATGATCCTGACGGTCGTGCTTTCGGTTTCGGCCGGCATGGCCTTCCGCAAATCGTTCCGCGGCGCGACCTTCCTGTTTTATGTCGCCATCGCAAGCCTGATCATGCCGTCGATCATCACCTCGCTCGGCATCGCACTGGAATTCCGGTTGCTCGATGATTTCATCATCAAGAGCGGCGCCGAGGGCTGGACGACGGCAATGGGGCTCTTTACCTCAGGCCTTGGCGCGCACCTTACCTGGACCTTGCCGTTTGGCCTTTTGATCATGTTTGCGATTTTCAACCGGTTCGATGGCCGGCTGAAGAGGCGGCGCGCGACCTCGGTGCAACACCATGGCAGACATTTCGCCATGTGGTGCTGCCAATCATATTGCCGTCCGTCGTGGGCATTGGTCTGTTCGGCTTTACCTTGTCCTGGGACGAACTCGCGCGCTCCAGCCAGGCGATCGGATCCGTCAACACCTTGCCGCTCGAGTTGCAGGGGCTGACGACGACCGTGACGAAGCCGGATATCTATGCGCTTGGAACGTTGACCAGCGCCGTATCCTTTCTCGTCATCTTCTCGGCGCTGATCGTCATTCTTGTGCTCCAGGCGCGACAACGGCGTCACGGGTCGGACGCTGGCAAGGGAATGGTGTAGAACCAGTCTCATGTGCCGATCTCACCGGGATCGGGTGGCACATGGCCGGACACGAATAGGGCATTGATGGCGAACCTTTCAGCACTCAGCCCGCCGGAGCTGCGACGCGCATTTCCTGCGGCGATCGTTCGAGGTCGCCCGCCGCGCCATGACCCATGGCAATCATCCGTTCGGCGCCATCCTCGTCGACCAGAGCGGCACAGGTGCTGCTCGAGGCCGAGAACGGCTATATGCCCGCCCATGACGGCACCGCGCATGCCGAGCGGCTGCTGGCGACGCAGGCCTGCACCACGATCGACGCCGAGATATCCTGAGCAGTGCCACGCTCTATTCGTCCGCCGAGCCCTGCGCGATGTGCGCGGGCGCGATCTACTGGGCCGGCATCGGCCGCCTGGTCTACGGCCTGAGCGAACATCGGCTGCGGGAGCTCACCGGCAACCATCCGGAAAATCCGACGCTCGATCTGCCGTGCCGCGACGTGTTCGCGAGCGGACAGCGGCCGACCGAGGTGGTCGGCCCGCTGCTCGAGGACGAGGCCGCGGCGGTGCACGCCGGCGTCTGGGACAAGTAGGCCGTTCAGAGGACGCTCGCATAGAGAAATGGCGCCGCGGGGAACATCGCGGCGCCATCGCTTTGTCACCTGGGGAACGGTCAGGTGGTTAGAACTTCACGGTGATGCCGGAATAGAGCGGTCGATTCGGTGCAGGAGTTGGTTGCTCTGACGCCGTGGCGCGAGCGTTGCAGACGCCGGCCGATCGCATTGTGATCGAGGCCGAACTTGTTCTGCCAGTAGCGATAGGCGACCCAGACGTCGACGAAGTGCGAGTATTTCGGGCCCCATGATCGCCTTCGCTGGCGTCGAAGGTCAGACGGATCGGCTCGCTGTTGAACTCGATCGGCGGCGGTGCTGAACGCCGACCCAGGCCCGAGCGCGCGGAAGCGGTTCGGTGTCGTACCCTTCTTGCCATACCAGCCGGCGCGGCCGCTGATCGAGAAGAACTGCATGCTCTGGCGGCAGGAAGCCGAGATCCATGTAGTAGTTGATTTCCACCGCCCATGTCGGCGTTGTAACTGAGGCGTTGCCGTCGCGCAGGCAGGTGACGCCCGGGAATGCCGGCCGGCCAAAGCCAGCGCCGCACTGGGCGAACGAGTTGTGGTTGGAGAACTCCCAGTACACCAGGGGCGCGACGTTGAAGTAGCCCTTGTAGGGCAGGTCGAAGGCGAACTGCAGACCGGCGACGACGTCACGCTTGGCCGGCGCCGAAGAAGTTGTTCTCGGTGTTGGCGTCCATGCCGACTTCGAACGAGACGTTGCGCAGCGGCCCCATCGTGAAGGCCTTGGTGTTGAAGATCTCGTTGAAGCCGAAGGTCGAGCGGAACAGGCCGTAGATTTCGCGTGGCGCCGGCGCAGTCGGCCGCAGGCCGCCCGTGATGGTGATGCCGGGCGCTATGCAGGGCGAAGCGGGATCGTTATGACCCGACTTGAACAGCGAGATGGTGAAGAAGTTGGTGCCGTAGGCCCAGGCGTCGAAGTGGGTGAACGAATAGACCTGCTTGGCGGTCTTGCCGTTGACCGAGCCGTCCGGTTGACGGAGTACATGCCGGGATCGGCACCGTTCGAAGCATCCACGAGAAGGTCACCCGGTCGTCGATCACGAAGAAGAACGGCACGTCGGCGACCGGCTTTAGCGCCTTGACCGGCATGTCGGCGGCGCTGGCGATAGCCGGCCGGTGCGAGCGTGGCAAGTGACAGCGCCGCTGCTGCCAATGCTCTGCGAAGACTAGGACATCCCAATACCCCCAAGTTGACGACCAAATGATCGAGGCCCTTGGAACGCGACCCTTGCGCCGTTCGAGCAGACGTGAGAAGCCTCAACTTTCCCCACGGCTTGCCGCAAGTTTCATCAAGAACAATTGTGCGCATCAGCGTCTTGCGCGCGGCATCGATGGCCGTGGCATCAGCCGGACAGATCAGTCTTGACGGCAACCGCGACATTTCGGTTAGTGCCTGTTTTTATTAGGCTTTTGCGACAATCTGGCGCAGCGGCGAAGTAGCGCAGGTACGCGCAAGTTGCTGCGCTTCCGGCAGCTCGTACACAGCGACAATGATAACCTGCTCAACTTCGCAGTCAGCCGCTGACTGTGCAGTTTCGAATTGTTTCGATCGTTACAAATCTGCAACAGACGGCGCAGACCCTCCTTCGATGACCAGTCAGCGACGCTGCGATCGCCGCAGACGCTGCCATGCAGCGAGGCAATCGGAGATCGACAAGGTATACCGCCTGCCGAAGGGTTGGGCAAAGGCTGGCGCTTTTCCCTACTTACGCGCACGCCTAAACTAGCCCAATATTGAGGCATCCATTCCTCAGACGCGTGACAACGAATGCTCGATTCGACGCCTGCCGCGCTGCACGCCGGTGCCACGCCGCTGCTTCAGACGGTTGGCCTGACCAAGCGCTATGGCACGTTCCTCGCCAATGAGGCGATCGACATCGATATCTGGCCGCAGCAGATCCACGCGCTGCTCGGCGAGAACGGCGCGGGCAAATCGACGCTCGTCAAAACCATCTACGGATTGATCCAGCCGAGCGAAGGCGAAATGCGCTGGCAGGGCGAGAAGATGGTCCTCTCCGGACCGTCGGAAGCCCGCAGCCGCGGCATCGGCATGGTGTTCCAGCATTTCTCGCTGTTCGACAATCTTACCGTGGCCGAAAACGTGGCGCTCGGGCTCGACGGCAAGGAATCCTTCAAGGACATGTCGGCGCGTCTTGAGGAAGTATCCCGTGTTTACGGGCTTCCGCTCGATCCCAGGCGCGAGGTCTGGCAACTGTCCGTGGGCGAACGCCAGCGCATCGAGATCGTGCGCGCGCTGATGCAGAATCCGAAATTCCTGATCCTCGACGAGCCGACCGCGGTGCTGACGCCGCAGGAGGCCGACCAGCTCTTCATCGTGCTCGATCGCCTGAAGGCCGAGGGCCGCGCCATCCTCTACATCAGCCACAAGCTGGAAGAGGTGAAGCGGCTCTGCGACACCGCCACCATCCTGCGCGGCGGCAAGAAGGTCTCGACCTGCAATCCCAAGGCGGAGACCGCGGCCTCGCTGGCGCGCATGATGGTCGGCGGCGAGATCAGGCAAGTGAAGGCCGCCGCCAAGCCGGCAAACCACGGTGCCGCGGCTGGTCGTCAACGACCTCAGCCTCGAGCCCGACGATCCCCACGGCGTCCGGCTTCAGCACATCTCCTTCGAGCTCAAGGGTGGTGAAATCCTGGGCATCGCCGGCGTCGCCGGCAACGGCCAGGACGAGCTTTCGCCGCCCTGTCGGGCGAGCGGCTGGCGCAGGATCCCGGCACGGTCGTCATCGACGGGCAACGCCGCAGGGCACCTTTCGATCACCCAGCGGCGCAAGCTTGGCGCGGCCTTCGTTCCCGAAGAACGGCTCGGCCACGGCACCGCGCCGCGGATGAGGCTGTCCGAGAACGCGCTGCTGACCGGCCACGCCGCCAGCGGCATGGTGCAGCACGGCTTCGTCAACACCGCTGCGACCGCTGAAGACCGTCGACCGCGCCACCGAGACCTTCGACGTGCGCAAGGCCAAGCGCGATCCGGAAGCCGCCAGCCTCTCCGGCGGCAATCTGCAGAAATTCATCGTCGGCCGCGAAATCCTGCGCAACCCGGCCGTGCTGGTCGTCAGCCAGCCGACCTGGGGCGTCGACGCGGGCGCCGCCGCCGTGATCCGGCAGGCCCTGCTCGATCTCGCCGCCGGCGGCGCCGCCGTGCTGGTGACGAGCCAGGACCTCGACGAACTCGCCGAAATCACCGACCGCATCGCCGTGATGTTCCACGGCCATCTGTCGGAGCCGATGGCGACCGCGGATGCCAGCCGCGAGAAGCTCGGCCTGTTGATGGGCGGAAGCACGTCTGGAGCAGAAGGAAGCGGCGCATGCAGTTGGTGCTTGAAAAGCGCGCCGAGCGATCGAACACGATCGCGCTGGTTTCGCCGCTGATCGCGATCGGCCTGACGCTCGTGACCATGAGCATCCTGTTTGCGATCCTCGGCAAAAATCCGATCACCGCGCTCGGCGTCTACTTCATCGATCCCTTGACCGACAGCTATTCGCTGCAGGAGATCGCGGTGAAGGCGACGCCGCTGGTGATGATCGCGATCGGCCTGTCGCTCTGCTACCTCGCCAACGCCTGGAACATCGGCGCCGAAGGACAGTTCCTGATCGGCGCGGTCGCCGGAAGCTGGCTCGCGGTGAAGACGCAGAGGCACCGACGCCGGCCCCTGGGTCTTGCCGGCGATGCTGCTGCTCGGCGCCGCCGGCGGCGCGCTCTATGCCCTGATCCCGGCGATCTGCAAGGTCAGGTTCGGCGCCAGCGAAATCCTCACCAGCCTGATGCTGGTCTATGTCGCCGATCTCTTGCTCGACTATCTCGTGCGCGGTCCCTGGCGCGATCCGACAGGCTTCAACTTCCCGACCACTGCCGAGTTCGATCCGGTCGCGACCGTGCCGGTGCTGATCGAGGGCGGCCGGCTGCATCTCGGCGCCGTCATTGCGCTGGTGGTGGTCGCGGCCGGCGCCGGTGCTGCTCGGCAAGACCATCAAGGGCTTTGAAATCCGCGTCGTCGGCGCCGCGCCCGCGCGCCGCGCGCTTCGGCGGCTTCAACTCCAACCAGTTGATCCTGCTGACCTTCGCGATCTCGGGCGCGCTGGCGGGGCTGGCCGGGATCATCGAGGTCGCCGGTCCCGTCGGGCATCTGCAGCCGGGCATCTCGCCCGGCTACGGCTTCACCGCGATCATCGTCGCGCTTCCTGGGGCGGCTGAACCCGGTTGGAATATTAATTGCAGGACTTTTCCTCGCACTCACCTTCATCGGCGGCGAGCAGGCCCAGATCGCAATGAAAATCCCGCTGGACGTCACCAAGGTCTTCCAGGGCATTCTGCTGTTCTACGTGCTCGCCTGCGATTCCCTCATTCTGTACCGGTTCAAGCTCATTTTCGCGTCACCAAAGGTGTCCAGTGGAGCTCATTGAGGCCATCATCCTTGCGGTGCTGGCGGCCTCGACGCCGCTGCTGCTCGCCGCCACCGGCGAGCTGCGTGACCGAGCGCGCCGGCGTGCTCAACCTCGGCGTCGAGGGCATGATGATCGTGGGCGCGGCCTGCGGCTTCGGCGGCGCCTGGCTCACCGGCTCGATCATCATCGGCGCGCTGTGCGGCATCGTCGCCGGCATCGCTGCTGTCGCTGATCTTCGCGCTGATGACGCTGGGGCTTGCGGTCAACCAGGTCGCCACCGGCCTCGCGCTGACCATTCTCGGCATCGGCCTGTCCGGCCTGATCGGCGCCCGCTTCGTCGGCGAGAAGATCACGCCGGCGCCGCATCTCTATATTCCCGGCCTCACCGATATCCCGCTGGTCGGGCGCATCCTGTTCGGCGAGGACGCCTTCGTCTATCTCTCGCTGGCGCTGGTCGCCGGCGTCTGGTTCTTCCTCTACCGGACGCGGGCCGGACTGATCCTGCGGCGCGGCCGGCGACAATCACGTCTCCGCGCATGCGCTCGGCTATCCCGTGCTGCAGGATCCGGATGTTCGCGGTGATGTTCGGCGGCGCCTGCGCAGGCCTCGCCGGCGCCTATCTGCCGCTCGCCTATACGCCGTTCTTCATTCCGGGCATGACCGCCGGGCCGCGGATGGATCGCGCTGGCGCTGGTCGTGTTCGCGTCATGGCTGCCGGGGCGGCTGGTGATCGGCGCCTATCTGTTCGGCGCGGTGACGATCCTGCAGCTTCACGCGCAGGGCTGGGGCGTCGGCATCCCCTCGCAATTCATGTCGGCATTGCCTTATCTCGGCAACCGTCATCGTCCTGTGTCCTGATTTCGCGCGCACGCACCGGCGGCTCGACCGCGCCTGCGGCGCTCGGGACCGTGTTCGTGCCCGACCGATAAATCATGCCCGAAGCGCGCGCGACGGGGCGCCGCGCATCGGGAAGACTGTTCACCCGTCAGTAAAACGGAGAATGCCATGAGAAAAGATTCTCATCGCGGCGACCGCAGCGATGCTCGCTTGCCGGAGCAGGCCTGTTCGGCGCTTCCGCCGCCGACAAACTCAAGGTCGGATTCATCTATCTCGGCCCGGTCGGCGATCTCGGCTGGACCTATCAGCACGACCTCGGGCGCCTCGCGCATGGTCAAGGAATTCGGCGACAAGATCGAGACCACCTTCCTCGAGAACGTCAGCGAAGGCCCGGACGCCGAGCGCTCGATCGAGCAGCTGGCGCGCGCCGGCAACAAGCTGATCTTCACGACCTCGTTCGGCTACATGGAGCCGACGCTGAAGGTCGCGAAGAAATATCCCGAACGTGCATTTCGAGCACGCCACCGGCTACAAGCGCGACAAGAACATGTCGACCTATTCGGCGCGCTTCTACGAGGGCCGCTACATCCAGGGCATGATCGCCGCCAAGATGTCGAAGGCCGGCGTGCTCGGCTATATCGGCTCGTTCCCGATTCCCGAAGTCATCTCCGGCATCAACGCCACGATGCTCGGCGCGCAGACGATCAACCCCAACATCAAGGTCAAGATCATCTGGGTGAACACCTGGTTCGATCCCGGCAAGGAAGCCGACGCCGCCAAGGCGCTGCTCGACCAGGGCGCCGACGTGATCATGCAGCACACCGACTCGCCCGGCCGCGATGCAGATCGCCGCCGAGCGCGGCAAGCTGGCGTTCGGCCAGGATTCCGAAATGATCAAGTTCGGACCGAAGGCGCAGCTCACCTCGATCATGGACAACTGGGCGCCCTACTACATCGAGCGCGTCAAGGCCGAGCTCGACGGCACCTGGAAGTCGGAAGACGTCTGGGGCGGCCTGAAGAGCAAGATCGTCGTGATGGCGCCCTACACCAACATGCCCGACGACGTGAAGAAGCTGGCCGAAGAGACCGAAGCCGCGATCACCGAAGGCAAGCTGCATCCGTTCAAATGCCCGGTCGTCGGCCAGGACGGCAAGGAAGTCGAATGCAAGGGCGGCGACCCATCTCGACGACGGCCAGATCCTCGGCATGAACTTTTACGTCAAGGGCATCGACGACAAGATTCCCGGGAAGTAAGCCGACGTCCTATCGACGCGTCTCCTCGCCCTTCGCGGGGAGAGGTCGAGATTGACGGGCAGACCGCACTGCGGCAGGCTGCTCGCTAGCTCGCTCCAGCTACCCCGCCTGCATCGCGCGCGCGGCGGCGCTGTGGCGGCGGATCAGGTCGGCATACATCGAGGCCGGGGATCGCGCCATCCGACCACCGCCCAGTTGCCGCCGACCATCACGCGGTCGGCGCGATGCGCGCCGCACAGCACCAGCGCGGCCAAGGGATCGCCATGGCCGGAGAAGCGCAATTCGTCGAGCTTGAACAGCGCCGAGATCGGCGGCTTTGCCGACGGCGATCTCGCCGAGCTCGGGACGGCCGACGCAGGCCGCCGAGCCCCTGGTGGCCCAGCGCAGCGCGTCGCTTGTGGCTGACGCGGCCGACGCCGTAGCGCGCCCGCTGCAGCAGGAACGCGGCGCGCACCTCCTGCATCAGGTTGGATTCGTCGTTCGAGGCCGAGCCGTCGACGCCGAGCCCGATCGCGACGCCAGCCTCTTCCATCTCGCAGACCGGGCAGCAGCCCGACGCCAGGAGCTGGTTGCTGCAGGCGCAATGGCTGATGGCGGTCTTGGCCTTGCCAAGCCGCTTCATCTCGTCGGCATTGAAATGAGATGCCGTGCGCCAGCCAGGTCCGCGCATTGAGCCAGCCGCATTGTTCGAGATAATCGAGCGGCCGGCAGCCATGCATCTGCTCGCAGAATTTGTTCTCGTCCTCGGTCTCCGGCCAGATGGGTGTGCAGGCGGACGTCGAGCCTGTCGGCGAGCGCCGCGGTCGCGCCGCATCAGCGAGGTCGTCACCGAAAACGGCGAGCACGGCGCCAGCGCGATCTGCACCATCGCGTCCTCGCCGCGCTGGTGGTGTTTCGCCACCACGCGTTCGCTGTCGGCCAAGATCGTGTCCTCGTCCTGCACCACGCTGTCGGGCGGCAGGCCGCCGTCCGTCTGCGAAGCGGTTCATCGAGCCGCGCGTCAGCAGCACGCGGATGCCGAGCCGCCGGGCGACAGCGACCTCGATATCGACGGCGTCCTCAAGCCCGGCCGGAAGCACGTAGTGATGGTCGGTCGTGGTGGTGCAGCCCGACAGCAGCAATTCCGACATCGCCACGGTGACGCCAAGATGCAGCGATTCCGGCGTCAGCCGCGCCCAGACCGGATAAAGCGCCTGCAGCCACGGAAACAGTTCGCGATCGAGCGCCGCCGGCAGCGCCCGCGTCAGCGTCTGGTAGAAATGATGATGGGTGTTGATCAGCCCGGGCAGCGACCACGTGGGCGCCGGCGTCATAGACCGCGGCATCGGCGGTCGCCGGCTCCCGGCCGCGCGGCACCAGTTCGACGATCTTGCCGCCGCGGACCACGACGCCGCGTTCGGCGCCGTCGGCGAGAATGGCAAGCGGATCCTTGATCCAGATCGGCCTGCGTTTGGTCCATGATCCCACCTGTCCTTGCGAGAGGTCGCCGAAGCTTGACACACCTGCCTTGCAATGCAAAGACCATCCCAACGCGGTTACGGCAAGTTGGCGCTGGTCTTGCAAGACTTCATAGTCGGAGATGCATCTCGTTGAAAGCGTTGGCGTATCCATGGACCTGAACACCATTGCCGCGGTTGCTCATCCCGCGAACGCGGGCGCAACTGCCCGTTTGGACGGCAGGCGATGCTTGGCTCGCGGGCGGGACCTGGCTGTTCTCGGAACCGCAGGCCCATCTGACCCGGCTGATCGATCTCACCGACCTGAAATGGCCGGCGCTGACGATCGGCGAGACCGCACTTGACGATCGCCGCGACCTGCACGGTCAGCGCAGCTCGACGCGCTGGCCTGCCCGCCGGAATGGATCGCCGTCGCCCCTGATCAACCAGTGCTGCCGCGCGCTTCCTCGCCTCCTTCAAGATCTGGAAGACGGCGACCGTCGGCGGCAACATCTGCATGTCGCTGCCGGCCGGGCCGATGATCGCGCTG